>Ga0102591_1000086_pt1 | contig 234564 bp, 190 predicted proteins | sample AraplaCol_mCL_r2_2_FD_76860 | JGI IMG/M metagenome (GOLD analysis project Ga0102591, IMG submission 76860) | Arabidopsis root microbial communities from North Carolina, USA - plate scrape MF_Col_mCL_r2 (SPADES assembly) (version 2) | ecosystem: Host-associated > Plants > Roots > Endosphere... | reverse complement strand
GGCGCGCGATGGTGGGCTCAGACCGGTCGGAAATCGGTCGTCGAGTGCAATGGCATAAGCCCGCCTGACTGCGAGACTGACAAGTCGAGCAGAGACGAAAGTCGGTCATAGTGATCCGGTGGTCCCGCGTGGAAGGGCCATCGCTCAACGGATAAAAGGTACGCCGGGGATAACAGGCTGATGACCCCCAAGAGTCCATATCGACGGGGTTGTTTGGCACCTCGATGTCGGCTCATCGCATCCTGGGGCTGGAGCAGGTCCCAAGGGTTTGGCTGTTCGCCAATTAAAGCGGTACGTGAGCTGGGTTCAGAACGTCGTGAGACAGTTCGGTCCCTATCTGCCGTGGGTGTAGGAATATTGACAGGATCTGTCCCTAGTACGAGAGGACCGGGATGGACATATCTCTGGTGGACCTGTTGTCCTGCCAAGGGCATAGCAGGGTAGCTATATATGGAATGGATAACCGCTGAAGGCATCTAAGCGGGAAACCAACCTGAAAACGAGTATTCCCTTGAGAACCGTGGAAGACGACCACGTTGATAGGCTGGGTGTGGAAGTGCGGCAACGCATGAAGCTTACCAGTACTAATCGTTCGATTGGCTTGATCGTTCCCATTGCTCATGCTCATCTTCAGATGAGCGACGTGTTCAAAACAAAACGAGTTGGCTCGACCAACTCACCAGCTTCTCATCCGGTTTGCGTCCGCTAGACGCAAATCTTGCGCTTTGCCGACCTGGTGGTTCTGGCGGGGTGGCTGCACCCGTTCCCATTCCGAACACGGCCGTGAAACGCCCCAGCGCCGATGGTACTTCGTCTTAAGACGCGGGAGAGTAGGTCGCTGCCAGGTCTGCAAATCGCAAGAAATACCGGAAATCTTCTCGACACAAAACTCGGCCAAGCCGAAACGCAAGGGCCGCCACCAAGCGGCCTTTTTGCGTAGGTAAAATCGAAACACACAACGGGATTTTGCTTCGCAAAACCCGGACCGGAAAAAGCATAAACCGCCAAGCGGTTTACGCTACCGCGCCAAATCCCACAGGGATTTGCGCTGGACGCGGGGTGGAGCAGCCCGGTAGCTCGTCAGGCTCATAACCTGAAGGCCGCAGGTTCAAATCCTGCCCCCGCAACCAAATCAAAAAAAAAGCCCGCATGGAGAAATCCAGCGGGCTTTTTGACGTTTAAACGGCGCACACACAGGCGCAAGTCGCAAGCCGGGAGGACGTGCAAACGGCCATCGATCGCGGCTGCGGCCTGTGAGGCGCCCTCACTCCGGCGGCTGCAGGCGATCCTTGGGGACGATCAGGCGTATGATCAGGCCTTGCGAGTGCCACTCGCGAAGAATTTCGCCGCCGAACTGTCTTTCGATCGTCAGTTTGGCGAGCTTGGTGCCGAAGCCCTCGGTCTCGGTCCGGGTTACCTGAGGCCCGCCCTGTTCGGTCCAATTGAGTTCCAAGGTTTCGCCGCGATCGATGCATTCGATGTCGAGGGAACCGGTGGCGGTCGAGAGGGCGCCGTACTTGGCGGCGTTGGTGGCGAACTCGTGCACGACCAGCGAAAAGCCGGTAATCGCGGCGCGCGAGATGCCAAGATCGCAGCCTCGCGTCGTGACCCGGCGAAGGCCCTGTGGCGTTTCGCCGTCATAGGGCGAGAGCAATGTCGAAAGCAGCGCCTGTAGGTTCGCTCGGCCTTCGCCTGCGCCGTCACGATCCGCCGTCGGCAAGGTGAGCACGTGTGCGCGCGCCAGCGACCCCAACCGCGCGACGACGGCAGACGCCAGCTCTTCGGCAGATGCGGCGGCCTTGGCGCTCAGCGACACGACGCTGCTTGAAACCATAAACAGGTTCTTCACCCGGTGCGCCATCTCCTGGATCAGCAGGTCCTTCTGCTGCTCGGCCTGCCGGCGCTCGCTGATGTCGCGGGCGATCTTTGAGGCGCCGATGACCACGCCGGCATTGTCGCGGATCGGCGAGATCCGCAGCGAGATCGGGATGAGCCCGCCATCCTTGCGCTGTCTGAAAGTTTCGAAGTGATCGACGCGCTGGCCGGCGCGAACCTTTGCCAGGATCTCCAGTTCTTCGCCGAGGCGATCCTCCGGGATCAGCAGCGTGACCGGGCTTCCGACCGCTTCTTCGACCGTATAGCCGTAGAGGCGCTCGGCGCCGATGTTCCAACTGGTGATGATGCCGTTCAAATCCATCGACAGGATCGCATCTTCGGAGGATTCGACGATTGCCGCCAGTTGCTGGGCGGCGCGTTCCGTCGTGCGACGCACCATCAGTTCATGTTCGGCCGCCTTGAGCAGATGGGCGTTGTCGATGGCGATCGCGGCATGCGCGGCGATCGACGTAACGGCTGCCTCGGTCTCGGCGGTAAAGACGCCGGGCAGATCATGGCCAAAGAAGAGCCCGCCGTGAACATCACCGGACCGTGAGACCACGGGAACCGCGAGGTAGCTTACCACCGGCAGGTGCCCCTTCGGCATGCCGAAATGTGGTGCGGATTTTCCGTAGCGCGGGTCGGTTCGGATGTCGTCGGAGCGTACGATGCCGAGACCGCGAAAGGTAGGCTCGAATACGGCAGTGTTGCGGGGCAACTGGAATTTTTCGAAGGCCGCGCGCGGTACGCCTGAGAGGGTGTAAAGCGTGTAGCGCTCGCCGTCCGGGTCGGCGAGATTGTAGAAGAAGGCGCCGAACTTCGCCCCGGCAAGCTCGGTGGCGGCGTCGGTCACCGTCTGAACTATGTGATCGAGATCAAGGTTGCTGGCGATTGCCTTGGCTATGCGGTCGACCGCCTGCAGACGGCGCTCCGCGGCCTTGCGCTGGGAGATGTCGAGGATGCTGACATAGGTGCGTTCGCAGCGTGCGCCTTCAAAGGTGACGGTGAAGACCACATCCAGCCGCCGCCCACGCAGCGTCTGCACGACGGCTTCACTGCCGAAGCGCCTCTGGCCCTGCCAGAGCGCCATCAGTTCTTCTAAGAAGATCGGCGCCGTTTCCGGCAGAAAAACGTTCGAGAGCGAACGGAGCAACTCGTCCTTCTCGGTGGCCTCGAACAGTTCCACGGTGAAAGGATTGACGTCGACGATACGCACCTGCGCGATCGCTTCGTCCAGGCGGTTGGGGTGAGCCTTCAGGTGGGCGCGCAGATCCTCGACGCCCTCCGAGCGAAGCTGATCCAGCAGATCGCAGACTCCGGAGAAGTCTTGCTCCCACACCGCGACGCCGGCGTTTTCGAAGATCTCGCGGAACCGCGCCTCGCTCTCGCGATACGGCTGTTCGGAGGCGTTCGCGCTACTATTGTCGACCAGCATATTGACCGCTCCCACGAACCCGAAGTGGAACCGCATCGGTGATGGCCACACGTTGCGAAACGCCGCCGCTGCTTTGCGGGGCGTTCTGAAAAGCTACCGCAAGCGAGCCGAAATGCAACGGTGTCCGAAGGAAAGAAGGCTCGATCAAGCGCGCTCCCTCAGTGCCGGAAACGAAGGATGGCCTTGGGCTCGGTGACGAGCAGGGCCGCGGCCTCGAGCAATTGTCGAGGGTTGAACGGCTTTGCCAGCAGAGCGGTGTCGGCAAAGCCCGGGGGCAGTGCCTCGCGACCGTAGCCGGATACGAAGACGAAGGGGACCTTCTTGTCGGCCAATGCAGTGGCGATCGCGTCAACCGGCTGGCCGCGCAAATTGGCGTCGAGCAGCGCGGCATCCAGCGCCATCTCGTCGATCAGGCGTAGCGCATCGCCGGGTGTCGCCGCAGGCCCGGCGACCTCAGCATCCTCTTCCTCGAGAATTGCGGCAATTTCGAAGGCGATCAGCGCTTCATCCTCAACCACCAATATTCGCTTTCCCTTCAGCTTCGTCGACGCGGCCGGGGCGTTGGCCGCCGGCGCTTCTCTCACAGGCTCCTCCAAGTTGGACAGGGTACTCGGCGGAACATGGGCTTCGAGCGGCAGCCGCACTTCCCAGCGCATGCCATCTGCCTCGGTCGTCAGACGGGCGCTTCCGCCGCCGCCCGTCGCGACCTTCTCGATCAGGCTGGTGCCGAAGCCTGAACCGAGCGGCGTCTTGAGTGGTGGTCCGCCCTGTTCTGTCCAGTTGAGACAAAGCGCATTGTCGCTCACGCTCCAATCGATCGACACCGTTCCATTGCTTAAGGAAAGCGCTCCGTGTTTTGCTGCGTTGGTCCCGAGTTCGTGCAGGACCATCGCCATATGCGTTGCCGTCTGCGCATCGAATCGCACGGGTGGTCCGGAGGTCTTGACGCGGCGCTCGTCGGCAGTTCCCCACAAGAGCTGATCGCGAATGATGTCGCCGAGGTCAGCCCCTTCCCAAGCCGTTCGGGTCAGAAGCGAGTGCATGCGCGACATTGACTGCAGGCGTCCGCTGAAGCTGGCGGCAAAGTCGGCGGGGTTCTTGGCCGAGCGCAACGTATGCTGGGCGATCGCCTGGACCGACGCGAGCATGTTCTTGACCCGATGGCTGAGCTCGCTGAGCAGACGTTTCCGGGTCTCTTCAGCCCGCTTGCGGTCGGTGATGTCACGCGCCGCACCGAACCACTCGGCGATGTCCCCGTTGCTGTCGAGCATCGGTATGGCGCGCGAGTGGGTCCATCCAAGGCCGCCGTCGCGGCGAATGACCCGGTGCTCCATTTCAAAAGCGGCCTTGTTGTCGATGGCATCGCCGATGCGCGCGAGCATCAGCGTCTGGTCTTCAGGCGGAATGTAAGTTTCGAGCCAACTGTCGCTTGGCTCGTCCGTGTCGGCAACGAAGTCCTTGCCTTGCAGAAACCGCATCTCGTGCCAGTCGGGACCCATGCGGTAGACGATATCCGAACTCGCGGTGACCAGAGCACGGAAACGCTCTTCGCTCGCGCGCAGGGTCTCCGCGGCTTCCATGCGATACTGCGACATCTTCAGGTGCGCCTCGATCCGGGCCAAAAGCTCGCGTGCGCTGAAGGGCTTGATCAAGTAATCGTCCGCGCCCGCCTGCATGCCCTCGATACGGCTCTCCTCACCGGCTCGCGCCGACAGAACGATGACCGGCACGGTGTTGGTACGCGCGTCCGTGCGCAGGCGCCTGAGCAGTTCGATCCCATCGAAGCCTGGCATCATGATGTCCGTGAGGATCAGGTCCGGCTTTTGCGACCCGACGGCGGCGAGCGCGTCTTCGCCGTTGCCAACGATCTTGAGATCGTATTGCGCGCTGAGAAGGCGGCGTAGGTAGTCGCGCATATCGGCGTTGTCATCGACGACCAGCAGGGTTCGGCGGCTGCCGTTTCGTTTTTCCGGCGGATGCGGCGCCGGGTCGACCTCAGGCAGACCCGCATCCGAGGACGGATGATCTGGCAGCCATCGCAGTGCCTCCTCCACGAACGGCGCGGCGCCGACGGTCCTCGACGAGCGATCCTCGCCATTGCCGTTGCGGTGCTGCGCAGGAGCGCGACTGCCTTTGGGGATTGTCACGCTAATGGTCGTGCCTTCGTCGAGGCGACTTTCGGCTGAGACCGTTCCATCATGAAGTTTCACCAATTCCTGGACGAAGGCGAGCCCGATGCCTGAGCCCTCCTGGCTGCGACCCCTTGCGCCTTCGACGCGATGGAAGCGCTCGAAAAGGCGGGGCATCTCGTTGGCAGGAATGCCGATGCCGGTATCGCGGACCGTCAGGACGAAATTGTCGCCATCGTCCGCGACTTTGACGGCGACATCGCCCCTGAGCGTGAATTTGAGGGCATTGGAGAGGAGGTTGAGGACGATTTTCTCCCACATCTCGCGATCGACATAGGCCGGTTCTGGCAGCGGCGGCGTATCGACGGTCAGGTTCAGCCCGGCCATTTCCATCGCCGATCGAAAGGCGCTGGCAAGCTCTGCCGTCGTCGTTGCAAGGTTCGTCGGCTCGAAGCGTGCTTGGAGGCGCCCGGCTTCGATGCGCGAGAATTCAAGCAACATGTTGACCAGCTTGAGCAGGCGCAGCGAGTTGCGATGGGCAATAAGCAGACGGTCGTGATCGTCCGGACGCTCTCCGCTACGGGCCAGCAGGTCCTCGATGTGACCGAGCATCAGCGTGATCGGCGTGCGGAACTCATGGCTGACATTGGAAAAGAAGACGGTTTTCGCCCGGTCTATCTCCGCGAGTGCCTCGGAACGTTTACGCTCGTCCTCATAGGACTGCGCATTGGCGATGGCGCTGGCGATCTGCGCTCGCATGAGATGCAAGAAATCGTGGTAGTGCTCGTCCAGCTTCAGGCGAGGATTGATGCCGACCACGAGAAAACCGGCGGCATCGCGGGCATTGGCCGCGGGCAACGGAAGCACGGCTGCCGTATGCGGCAGGTTGGGATGGTTTTTGCTCGCGGAGGCCGGGAAACGGCGTCCGAGATCATCGACAAGGCTGGGTTTCAGGTCGGCACCGAAATGCCAACCTGCAGAACTGTCCTTTAGCGCCAACTCTACCTCTGCCGGGCACAGCGCGTGATTCGGCTTAAGGCCTGCCAATCCGGAAAGCCTTGCTCGTTTGCGGCCGGGCTCCACGAGGTAGAGAAGCGCGAAGGGCACGTCTCGTTCGTGCTTCTTGAATGTTTCCGTTGCGATCGCGCAGGCCTCGTCGGGCGATCGTGCATCGCCCGAGCGAGAAGCAAGATCCCGAAGGACGACGATACGGCGCTCGCCGATCACCTTCTCGGTAATTTCGGTCACAGTGGCGAGCACGCCGCCGATCCCGTTTTCTGCGGTTTCGTCCGGCACGGGGCTGTAGGCGATGGTGAAATGGGTTTCTTCCAGGAAGCCGTGCCGATTGATTTCGAGCTCGATGTCATCATTCCAGGTGGCGGGACCGCCATTGAAGGGCGTGTCGATCAGCGGCTTCAGGACATGCCAGATCTCGCTCCAGCATTCGCTGACCGGTTTGCCGAGTGCCCAGGGGTGTTTGGCGCCGAGCACAGGGCGATAGGCCGCGTTGTAGATCGAGACATACTGTGGCCCCCACCACAGCAGGAGCGGAAACCGGTTGCGCAGGAGGAAGGGGATCATAATCTTCAGCGTCGGCGACCAATTCTCCATCGGTCCGAGAGGGGTCGGCGACCAGTCAAAGTTGTCGATCAGCGACCGCATCTCGTCGTGAGATGCCGGCCACACATTTCCCTTGGCTACTACATCGCTGTCGGACGTGTTTTCGGCGTCTGACATTGCGTTGATCCCCGATAGATGACGCTCAAGCAACCTAAACGCCCGGTTTGGGGAAGGGTTCCGTGCGGTCGGCGCGTATGATGTCGAGACGTCTGACGAAGCGGGGGAGGGCTGGCGGGCCAAAAGCATGACCGCCTCCCGCCGAGGGCGGCCATGCGTAGTGCGCGTGGTGGCGAAACTAGCGGTTCAGCATCGCGCCGCCTTGCGGACCTGCGGGTTTCGTTATCAACCAGAACAGCAGGCTTATGAGGCTGAGTGCCGCGCCCATCAGGCAGACGCCATGCCATCCGCCATAGGCATAGGCGATGGTAGAAAAGGAAGATCCGAGCCCACTGCCGAGCGAATAAAAGAGCATGTAGGCGGCGGTGAGCCGGTTCTGGGCTTCCGGACGGACGCGATAGATCAGTGCCTGGTTCGTCACGTGCACGGCCTGAAGGCCGAAGTCGAGGACGAGGACGCCGGCAACGAGCCACAGGAGCGATTGGTCCAGCAGCGCAATCGGCAACCACGCGGCGAGCATCAACGCCAGCGAGATACCGGTCGTGCGCTGGCCAAATCCGAGATCGGCCCAGTGTCCGGCGCGAGAGGCAGCAAGTGCTCCGGCAATCCCTGCCAGCCCAAAGAGGCCGACCTGGGTATGCGACAGTGAAAAGGGCGGCACGCTCAGCGGCAGGACAAGCGGGGTGAGCAGCGTCGTCACATTGGCGAATATCAGCATGGCGATGATGCCACGGACGCGCAGAACCGGCTCCTGGGCGATTAGCGTGAAGGTGGAGGCGACGAGGCGGAGATAGCTGAGCTTGCTCGTTTCCCGCTGCTGATCCGGCAGCAGCTTGTAAAGCAACAGAGCGATCAAAAAGGTGAGCACAGAGGATACAATATAGACCGCCCGCCAGCCGGCCAGATCGGTCAGAAATCCAGCGACGGCGCGAGCCGAAAGAATGCCGATGACGATGCCGCTGGTGACAAATCCGACCACCCGACCCCGTTCCGCCTGATGAGAGAGGCTGGCCGCATAGGCCACCAGCGCCTGCGTGAGGACGGCAAGCATGCCAACTGCGGCGATGGAGACCATGAGCATTTCGACGGTGGCTGAAAGGGCGACGAAGCCAAGGGCTGCGACCGACAGCAGCGACTGAAAGATGATGATCTTGCGGCGATCGAAAAGGTCTCCGAGGGGGACAAGCAGGATCAGGCCGAGCGCGTAGCCGAGCTGGGTCGCCCCGACGATCAGGCCGGCGCGTGTTTCCGACAGATCGAGGTCGGCGGCCATCACGTCGAGCAAGGGGTGGGCGAAATAGGCGTTGGCGACCGCGAGGCCGGCGGCGAAGGCAAAGAGCGTCATCATCGGACGCGTCAGCCGCGATGCCGGGCGGGCGCTGCCGACCGGGCACGAGACTTCGTTTGCAGCGCCGGCCGGCGCTGCAGCAATTTTACCATCCATTGGACGTGTTCCTTGTTTTGGTTTAATAATGAAACCAAGAAATGGATATCATTTTGGTTTCATAATGCAACCAAAATTGCAAAAGGAGCTCATGCATGGTCGCCCGCAGACGGCTGAAGGAAGACTATTGCCCCAGCGCGCGGTCACTGGATGCGATCGGTGACTGGTGGTCGCTGCTGATCGTGCGCGATGCGTTCGATGACGTCCGCCGCTTCAGCGACTTTCAGAAGAGCCTTGGCATTGCCAAGAACATCCTGACGGACCGCCTGAGAACGCTTGTCGAGCGCGGCATTCTCGAAACGGTTCCGGCAGGCGATGCGAAAACGAGGGTCGAGTACCAGTTGACGGCGAAGGGCCGCGACCTCTTTCCGGTCATGGTCGCCTTGCGGCAGTTCGGCGAAAGGCACTTGTTCCAGCCCGGCGAGGAGCATTCTTTGCTGGTCGAGAAGGAAACGGGCCTGCCGGTTAAGCTCGATATCCGCACGCAGGATGGCCGGCCGATCGATGCGGCAGGGACGGTGCTGATCAAGGTTCCCGAGGCGTGACGTCGCTTCAGGCCGGCCCGCGCGCCCCGGGCAGTGAACCGTTCTAACTTTAGACGAATATTCAGCTTTCTCTGCTAGTCTGTGCCGAGTCTTTCCGCTGTTCGGGAAATAGGCGATGGGCGTTGTGACGCTAGACCAGGTAGAAGGCCAGATCGCGCGGGGCTTTCGCTATCTGCATTTTTCGCCCGAAATAGAAGAGCTCTTCCGCAAGGACTATGCGGCAGAGCGCGTGCGGCTCGCCGCAATCTGGGGCGTGATCGGTATCTTTATCTACGATCTCGTCTATTTCGGCGACCACACCATGTTGCCGGATGTCTTCACCGGGTTGTTTACCGTTCGCTTCCTGGTGTTCACGCCCTTCGTTATCGCCTGCATCCTGGCGGTGCGGCGCTGGCCGGATGCCCGTCTTTACGATGTCCTGGCGGTGGCGATCGCGGTGCTGGGCGTGACCCTGCCCATGGCCGTGGCCACGCAGAGCGCCAGCCCTTACCTTTTCGTCTACCAGAACGGCAATTCCGCTGCCTTCCTGTTCTTCGTCATCGCGCTCCGGCCGCGTTTCTTTGCCGTTCTTTCGGGGCTTGCGCTGATGTGCGCGTCGCACTTCACCACGACGCACCTGACCGGCGCCTTCGACGACGTAACCTATTCCGGCATCATCACCTTCTATCTGACGCTGTCGATATTCCTGGCGGTGAGTGCCTATTTTCTGGAACAGAAGGACCGGCAGAATTTTCTCAATCAGTTGAGAGGCAGCCTCCTTTGCCAGCAACTCGAACGCAACGCTGAACGGGATGAACTGACGGGGCTATTGAACCGTCGGTCGCTGGCGCGGATCGGCGGCATGCTGTGGAACGAAGCGCCGGGGGAGACCGCAGTTTCGGCGATCCTGCTCGATATCGATCACTTCAAGCGGTTCAACGACGTTCATGGCCACATTGAAGGTGACGCCTGCATCCGCGCAGTCTCGCAGTGCATCCACGCCGCCGTCGACGAGGCCGCTTTCGTCTTCCGTTTCGGCGGCGAGGAGATACTGGTGCTGGCGCCTGGACGGGAGCCGCTGCAGGCTTTGGCGATGGCAGAGAGGATCAGGTCTGCAATCGAAGGGCTGCGCATACCGCATCGCGGCCTGACCGATGGCTGCGTGACCGCGAGCCTCGGGACAGCGTCGGCGATCGCCGCGGATACGACGCTTGAGCGACTGCTGCAGAAAGCAGACGACGCGCTTTATGAAGCCAAGCGCATGGGTAGGAATACGGTCGTGCTGGCCACGGACGCAGTGCCCGACGCGCAGGTTGCCTAGGTGGCGGCCGTGCCGGGAAAAGTGCGGCCTCCTGGCCTCCAAATTAGCGAAAGGACCGGGGTGCCCTTCCATCAACATGGAACGGCGATGACCCGATCGGTCGAGCGTCGACTTCTCCATGATTTGGTTCGGCGGGCCACGGGCGATGAGCCGGCCGGTGCCCGGCGCTAGGCACCGGGATAGCGGGCCGCAGAGCCAGGCGCAATAGTGGAGTTTAAATCTCATGTTATAGGCGTGCGCGGAGGTAGGGATTGCGGCGCACGGCAATCTGACGTAAATATTGCCCGTCGCGAAAAGCGACCGCTTCCCTTGATCCGCTCAGTGGCGGAGTAAACAGGTGGACGAATTGGCGTCCAGGCGGTCGAGTACATGCCATCCCCGCCTATTTCGGCGCGGATCGGCCAGCGTCTCCCAGAAACCAGATATCTGACATTTCGTCAGCCCCTGCTCGCGAGCCATTGGCGCCTGTCGGTGCCGCACGCTCGCGTCTACCGGAACGTGCCATGACCACACCCCTCACCATGAAGAAGCCACTTATCGTCATTTTTGCTGCCATTATCCTCGATGCCGTCGGCATCGGGCTGATCTTTCCCATTCTGCCGTCGCTGCTAAAGGAGCTCACGCAGACGGACGACGTCGCGCCGCTCATCGGCACAATGACGGCCCTCTATGCAGTGATGCAGTTCGTGTTTGCACCGGTGCTCGGTGCGCTCAGCGACCGCATCGGCCGGCGGCCCGTCTTGCTGCTTTCTCTCGCAGGAGCCGCCATCAACTACCTGTTTCTGGCTTTCGCCTCCAACCTCTGGATGCTTTTCGCAGGTCGCGCGATCGCCGGCCTCACAAGCGCCAACCTGGCGGTGGCGACCGCCTATATCACCGACATATCGCCGGAGGACAAACGCGCCCGCCGTTTCGGCCTGTTCAACGCCATGTTCGGCATCGGCTTTATCGTCGGCCCGGTGCTGGGCGGCATCCTCGGCGACCACGGCTTGCGGCTGCCCTTCATTGCAGCCGCCATCCTCAACGCCTGCAATTTGCTGCTGGCGCTCTTCGTCTTGCCGGAACCGCGCATTCCCGGCCGGGAGAAAATCGACCTGGCCGCGCTCAATCCGCTCCGTCCGCTCCGCTGGGCTTTCTCGTCCAAGCGCTTGATGCCAATCGTCGTTCTGTTCATCACCTTCAGTGCGACCGGCGAGGCCTACAGCACCTGCTGGGCGCTGTGGGGCAGCGATGCCTTTCACTGGAACGGGCTGTGGATCGGTCTTTCACTCGGCGCCTTCGGGGTCTGCCAGGCCCTTGCCCAGGCTTTCCTCCCGGGCCCAGCGGTGAGAAGGCTCGGCGAACGCGCGACGATCCTGACAGGTGTTGCCGGCGCGTGCGTTGGCTTGGTCGTCATGGCGTTTGCGACGGAAGGCTGGATGATCTTCGCCATCATGCCGGTATTCGTTCTTGGCGGCATCGGCGCGCCGGCCTTGCAGTCCTTTGCAACCCGACAGGTCGATGAGACCCAGCAAGGCCAGTTTCAGGGCGTGCTGGCGTCGGCGGTAAGCCTGGCATCGATTGTCAGTCCGCTCGCATTCTCGAGCTTCTATTTCGTCTTCAGGCAGGAATGGCCAGGCGCCATCTGGCTGTCGGTCGTCGCCGTCTATCTGGTGGTCGTACCGCTCGTTCTGTTCTTACGATTTGGGCGGCCCGCCGAGGGCTAGGCCCAAATCAGGCCGCTGGTCGCGCGCTACCGGCGGCCGCCTGCAGCCAGCCTGAAAGGTCCTTCTTCAGAAGCGCGCCGAGCCTTTCGGTTTCCGGCGCGTAGAATTCGACCAGCCGGTTGCGCAGGTCCGTCGGCAGCGGCACATAGTCGAGTTCGCGGGCGACCATTGAGCGCAGGCCCTTCACGATGGGGTTGCTGCGGAACGGTGCCGCGATCGGCTTCAGCGGCTGAAGAAGTCGACGCAGCTTCGGCGGCACGACAGGCACCGTCTTGTCCTTGACTTTGTTGACGACCGGATAAAGCGGCGACGACAGCTGCAGAAAGTCTCTGACCGCGTCGAGATGCGCCTGCGGGTTCTGGCGCATATGCTCATAGAGGAGAACCTGCAGGTTTTCGGCTGGGAACAGATCGAGATAGGCTTCGAGCTGGCGGCAATAGAGACCGCCGACCAGGAAACGTCCTCCCTTTGCCTGGCGTGGATCGAGATACCGGGTGATGTCGGTGCCGACTTCCCCGCGGCGATAAAGCATGCAGTAGTCGGAATAGGCGCGGTCGACGGGATTGCGCAGTTGCGCGATCAGCCGTGCGCGCGGCAGCGCCTTCTTGATGCGGGCAGCTGCTTCCGGCTCGTCGAGGTAGGAATTGGATTTCTCGCCGACGATGGTCTGTTCAGGTTTGGGCTCGAATTGCCCCAGATACCAGCCGTAGCCCTTTTCGAAGTTGCGGCTGAAGAAGTGGAGCTCGGGATCCGGCATGTAGACGGAAGGGTTCTGCTGCAGCGACTGCTGTAGCCAGGTGGTCGCGCTCTTGGCGGCGCCGATGATCAGGAAATCGATATCCGAGAGCTGCATGTCGTTCTCTTTCTTTCCGCGGTCGGTGGGCTCAGTGCGCGGCGTGTGCCGAGATGTCGGACGGCCGTCTTCCGAGAATTCGCTGATAAATGCTGACGATGCCGTCGACATGGGGCTTGATGCCATAGGCGGCGAGCGTCGAGGTGCGCGCCGTTTCGCTGATGCGCTGCCACTCGTTACGGTCTTTCAGCAGGTGCTCCATCGGGGCGACGAAAGCCTCTGGGTTTTCCGGCTCGACGAGAAAACCGGTCACGTTGTTCTCGATCGCCTCCGGATTTCCGCCGTGATTGGTGGCGACGACCGGGGTGCCGTACATCATGGCTTCGATGAGCGTTCTGCCGAACGGCTCGCTCATGGCCGGCACGAGGAGAATGTCGACGGCGCACATATAGGGCGCGACCGGATGGCGAAATCCCATGAGGTGGATCTTGTCGGCGATCCCGAGCGCGCGCGCGCGTTCTGCTGTCTCAAGGTCGAGCCGCGGCCCTGCCTGTTCGGGTGCGCCGAAAAGCAGGCCGGCAATCGGGAAATCCGGATTGCTGCGGTGAAAGGCGTGCACCGCCTCGACGAAACGGAGAGGGCGCTTGCGCTCGTTGAGAAGCCCGAAGTAGCCGACGAACCGCGTCTCCTCCGGCAGGCCGAGTTCGCGCACCAGCGCGAGCCTGCTTTCCTCCCGATCGGGGACCTGATCCGGATGCCGGAAGGGGCTGTGCAGTACCGAGATACGCCCCTCAAGCGGGAGCAAAGGCTTTGCCGGCTGCGCAAATCGCGAAACCGTGACCACGTGCTTGGCAAGAAGCGGCGCAAGCATGTTGACCGCCCGGGCGCGGGGGTCGCCACGGTGGTGCCACAGAAGTTTGGCGCCGGCCAAGTAGGTTGGAAGCGCCCAGGTGGTATGGATCGCGCCGTCGTTGGTGTGCACGATGTCGATCTTGTGCCGTCTCAGGAGTTTGATGATCTTCACCATCGAGATCGGATAACGCAGCGCCGAGAGGGATTGCGTCGCGAAAGGACGATCCCGTTGCGGCGAGAGGATGTCGATGTCCTCGATCGTGACATAGTCGATCTTGTTTTCGTCCAGATATCTGGAAAGCGCCTTGCGCGGATGATGCACGAAGACGATGGGGGTTATCCGGTCCCTGTCAAACGACGATATGAGGTTGAGCGCGGAAATATGGCTCCCCCCGATATCATCACCCGAAAATGGAAATCCGACGGTAATTGCTTTTTGAGACACGAAACGAGGTCCCGAAAGTAAACTAAATATTCGCAAGACTGTAGCACCGTCTCAATGCTACTTCGAGAGGTCAAAAGCGCGAGTTATATACCTAATTCGGGTGATGCAAATAAATCGAATTGACGAACTATAATAAAAGTGGAAAGCTTCGCCCCGAATTGCGCGAAAAATATTCTTTTGATTGACGATATAGGGCGGAATGAATTGCCCTGCACGAGCGTTTTCAAGCTTCTGGAGCGGGGCCTCGCCAAAAGGCTTTGGGAGTAAACTGTATGCCGATTGAGATTGTCATGCCGCGCACATCGCCACGTGCGCCGCGGTCGGCCGGCCATTTCGGTTCTCGGTCTTTCCAGCAACAGACTCGACGCGCAAAGGCTTTTCAGCATGGTGCGCGCACGCTTGCCCTGCTTTCCGCCTTCTTGGGTGTCGCGGCTTCCGCCAGCGAGCCGCAGATGGTCGCGTTTCCCGGTGCCGAAGGGCACGGCAAGATGGCGCAGGGCGGCCGCGGCGGCCGCATCATCCAGGTGACGAGCCTTGAGGATTCCGGCCCGGGCACGCTGCGCGAATGCATCGAGGCGACTGGGGCACGAAATTGCGTGTTTCGCGTTTCCGGCATCATCCAGCTCAAATCCTCGCTGGTGATCGGCGAGGACAACAACTCGGTCTCGATCCTCGGGCAGACGGCGCCGGGTGGCGGCATTTTGCTGACCATCGACCAGACGAATGACGAACTGAGGCATACCCCGCTTGTTGCCAAGCAGACGCACGACGTGATCGTCCGGCATCTGCGCATTCGGCCGCGGCTGCCGAACTCCGTCAAGAACGTCCATGCGGCGGTGATCGAAAACAGCCAGCGCGTCTATTTCGACCATACGTCGATGTCCTGGGCGACCGACGAGAACGTCAGCACCTATTCCAACACGACCGACATCACCATCGCGAATTCGATCTTTGCCGAGGGGCTGAACAAGCACAGCAAGTGCACCCTTCTCGGCGCCGATCCCAGAGTCCCGCAGAACATTACCTTCTGGCGGAACGCCTGCATTTCCAACAATGACCGGAACCCCGACAACAACCACTACGGAAAATCCTGCATCGAGATTGTCAACAACGTGTTCTTCAATGCACGTTCCGAGTGGGGCGAGGTGTTCTCGCAGTATCCGGGCGGCACGCCGATTTCCTACGTCGGCAACTACTTCAAGGCGGGTCCGAGCACGGTCGAGAAAACCTACGCAATCAAGTGGCAGAATGTCGAAAGCGCCGGCCAGCCGCAGATCTACGAGAGCGGCAACGAGTTGTGGGCGCCGCCATCCAAGTCGCTTCAATTGCTTTCGCCAGGAACAGACCAATTCGTGGTGAACCGCCCGCCTTGCCCCTTGGCGGTTGATACGCTCCTTGCAGCCGGTGAGGCATATGAAGAGGTTCGCGGCCAGTCCGGTGCGTTTCCCCGCGACGATCTCGATGTCGCCTGGATCAAGGATATGGGTGCACAAGGCGAGAGGGGAGCAGGGCGCATGGTGGTTGCGCCCGGCGAGATCCCCGCGATTAAAGAGGCAGATGCCTATGCCGACGAGGACGGCGATGGCATGGCCGATAGCGTGGAGGAAAAATTTGGTGGCGTCGTCGGTGTGAATGACGCCTGGGAGCCTGCCTCGACCGGTGGGGGCACGCGCTTCGATCAGTTCATGGAATGGTTGTCGCAGGAGCGGATTGCCGGTCGCTACCCGAACTAGAGGTGGCCTACGGTTTCTCTGCTGCGGCGGCCCGCAATTGTCGGACGTGCCCGAGAATGTTTGTCGCAACCATGGAGGTCAAATCGTTCCGTGGTTCGGCGGCAACCAACTATTGCTCTTCCGGACGTGGTATAATATAGTTTTCTAAATTTGAATGTTATTTCTATGTCAGTAATTTACCTGCGTGGCGTTGCCTTTTGCCGCGCGGATTCTGTGTGAGCGTGGCTACAGTTCTTTGACGTCAGGTATTTCTATCAAATTTATATGTTAGGGCTCTCATGCTGACCATCGATCGCAAAGTCGAAGCGCCTCCAGGGCGAGGCCAAATGCCTGCGGTTCAGTATCGGGAGGCGCGTGTTGCGCCACGCGGATATGGCATCCGCGATCTGGTCGAGCTTTTCCGCCGGTATCGCGTGATCTTCTTCTCGCTGCTGGGATTTGCGTTGCTTGCGACGCTGCTCACGGCCGCATTGCTGCCGCGCTCCTATACCGCAGCTTCGGCCATCGTCTTCGACCGCAACGACGTCCGCCCCTACGAGGCGCAGGTCGAGTTGCGCAAGCTCGAACGCGACCGGTCGGTGATGGAAACGGAGCTGGACGTGATCCGCTCGCGCGTCTTCGTGGGCGTCGTCGTCGATGCGCTCAACCTGGTCAACGATCCCGATTTCAACACTTACCTGCCTGAAACCCGCAGCGAGCACGAGACGTTCCTGCAGTCGTTCGTCGCCAACATCTCCGAGTTCATTTTCGGCGCGCCGGCAGAGGGCACCCAGAAGGAGCGGCTGATCTCGGAAAATGTGCAGCGCAACCGCGCCATCTCGACGCTGCTGAACTCCTATGTCGTCACCCGTACCGGGGAAAGCCTCGCGCTGACGATCCGCGTGGTGCAGTCGAACCCCTTGAAGGCGGCCACGATCGCCGATGCACTCGCCGAGCAATATCTCTCCTGGACGGCGAAAAAGACCGAAGAGGCCACGAACAACACGGTTGCGTATCTGCGCGGCGAGATGGCCAACAGCGCGACCCGAATTGCCGGCATGGAGCGCGATATCGCCGCCTTTGCCCGCGACAGCGACCTGACCTTCGATCCGCAGGATGATGTTCTAAGAGCCCGCATGCTGCAGCTCAACGAGCAATATGTGACCTTGCGCGTCGAGGAAGCCGGCGCGGTTGCGAAATACAACGAGGCCAAGCAGTTGGTGTCTGCCGACGGGAAGGAATTGGCCGGCGGTGCGTTGACCTCGACGCAGCTTGACCAGTTGCGTGGTGAAGAGGCGCGGCTCGAGCGCACGCGCGCGCAGCTCGGCGCGAAGTTCGGCAAGAACCACCCGCTGGTCCTCGACGCCACGAACGAGCTTGAGTCCGTGCGCACCATGATCGGCAACGAGGCGCAGCGCCTCGTGCACGAGCTGGCAAACAACGCCAAGGTGGCAACGGTGCGCGCCGAAAAATTCCAGACGGAACTGAGCGCGCTGCAGGACAAGGTCCAGGGGCGCAACCTTGCCGAAATCCGTCGGCGTGAACTTGCCCGCGACCTTCAGTCGGAACAGGCGATTTACGACCAGATCGTGCTCAGGCTGGGTGCGCTCAATCCCGAAAGAGGCGAGTACAAGCCGACCGCACGGATCGCGTCCTATGCGGAAGTGCCGACGAAGCCGACGTTCCCGAACAACACGCTGGTGATCGTCGCCGGCAGCATCGGGGCCGTTCTGCTCGCGGTCGTCGGGGTGATCATTTCGGACTCGCTGGAGAGCAGGCTGTACCTGCCGCGCGACGCCGAGCAACTGCTCAACCGTCCGAACCTTGCCAGTGTCCCCGATATGCGCAAGCGCTTGCGGAATTCGTCGGCCTTTTATCACTACATGCTGAACAATCCGGAGTCGCCGGCGGCGACCGCCATGCGCACGCTATGCATGGCCTGGCTCACGATCGATCATGAGGCCGGCGGCAAGGTGGTGATGTTGTGCTCGCCGGCGCTCGGAGACGGCAAGACCACAGTCGCGCTCGGCATGGCGACAATGGCAAAGGTCGACGGACTGCGCCCGATCGTCATCGACCTCGACATGTCGGCGCAGAGCGCGCCGAACATTGCCGGTGCCAACACCAAGGATACCGCGATCACGGCGCCGCTCGAAGGCAAGGTCGATATCAAGAGCCGGATCGCGACGTCGCCGGCCTATCCCCACCTTGAGTTCATTTCGGTGCGGCCGGGCCTGATGAACCTCGATGTCCTTTGTGCCGAACTGCGCGACAGCTACGATCTCATCATCGTCGACGCGCCGGCCGTCGAAGAAAACGAAGGCGTGATCTGGCTCGCGTCGCACGTCGATTCCGTCATTCTGGTCTGCCGCTCGGGCGGCACGACGGATCGCCAGCTCGCCAATGTTCAGCAACGGTTGTCGCTGAACCACGCGGTTATTCTCGGCAGCGTCATGAACTACTGCGACCGGTCGGAGTAGGCGCCGCCGTCAAGCCGCTCGGGAAGGGGCGTTCGCAACTGGCGAGCGCCGACGGCCAAAGTCGCCTCAGCCGGTCTGTTGATCGGCCCATCGTTAAATAGCGAAAGCCTTGATGTTCGACAGTCGCGTCCGTTGCCGGCTCGTTCGAGCGCGCGTTGGCCTGGCTTCGTGCCGAAGCAGCTTTCGGTGTGCGGTGATCGTCGCTAACGTCTGCGTCCGAACGATCGGTGCAGCCGCTTTGGCAAAGTTCTTGTTCCCTCGGGTCGGCGTAAACTCGTCGAAAGTCAGTGCGATACATGAGTTCGCTCGCGCCGATAGGGGGCGGGTCAGGCTGACGCTGAGCCCGGCAAACGGAAAGCCGATTGCTAGAGGTCAGCGCTTGCTGTCCAGCTTGCGGCGATAGGCGATCGCCATCTGCACGAACCAGACGCCGGACATCACGATATGCGCAACGTTCGCGCCCACAGCACCAACACGTGGGATGAGGACGACTGCCGTGAAGAGGAAGAGGACGCCCCCAAGAAGCGCGCTTTGCAGCAGGATCTTTTCGTGCCCCATGGCGAGCAGGGCCGAATAGAGGGTTCTGCCGCAAAGAAACATGATGACGGCGACGAACTGCACCATGACGAGAGAGGCGGCCGCCTCGAAACCCGGGCCGGCCGTCACGCGCAGCACCCATTCAATGGTCAGGTGCGCGCCGATGAGGGCGCAGACGCCGAAGGCGAAGAGCAGCCATCCTGTCTGGCTGACGGTCTTCCTAAATTCGTCGATCCCCTCGGTTGCCCAGACGCGCGAAAGATCCGGATAGAGCACGGCCTGAACCTGCTCGCCCGCCTGCTGCGCGATCTTCGCCACCCGCTTGGCGATATGGTAGAGGCCGGCTGATCCCGGGTCAGCGAGATAACCGACAAGAAGCGTGTCGAATTCGAAGGCGCAGGCTTGGATGATGAGCGCCATGTTGGTCCACAGCGAGAAGCTCCAGAAACCGGGGAAGCGGGTCCGGATATCGCCGAGCGGCACCCACATGACGCCGGTCAGCCCCTGCTTGCGTAACTCGCGGAAAGCCCAGGCGGTCCTGTTCAGACTGCTGCAGATCTGCGACGCCATCCACAGAAGCATGAACTCGAACAGCCCCCAGCCGAGATAGACGCCGGCAAGGCACAGGAGTGCCCTGAGGATGCTGGCGGCGACCTGGCCATAGGCGACAATCTTGAAGCGGCCATAAAGGCGCATCACCGCTGTCGGCATGCCGGTCACCTGGAAAGGCAGGACCGCGCAGTAGATCAGCACGAAGCGGCTCATCTCTTCGGAAATGCCGAAAAGCGGTCCGGCAAACAGCACGATCAGCACCGCCAGACCCCATCCCGCAAGGGCGGTGGCGAGATCGATCAGCAGCCCGAATTTGAACAATGCCTTGAGGTCGTCGGTCTCGCCGACCTGAAGGGCCTTCGCCCCGTATTTGATGAGCGGCTGCCAGGAGCGGAAGCTGACGAAGCGCTCGATGCCGCGCGTGTAGGCGAAGGACAGGGCCAGGAGGCCATAGTCGGCAGGGCCGAGCGCACGCGCCGTCAGGGCAAAGCCGGCCAGTCCGATGAAGGCGCTGGCGAAGTTGCCGGTCAGCAGGTGCGCTATGTTCTTGAGCCGTCCGTGGAGGTCCGCCTCGGCTTGCCAGGCTAAACGATACTTTCTTGTCTTTTTTAGTAGTGATTCCAATAATATCACAAAATTACATCCTGCTTCGAGGTTGCAATTACGTCTGTTTCATGGAAGAATGCTAATATGTGTTTTAGTGTTCTCGCACTGCGAGGAAAATTTGTTTCCCTGTTTCTGGGAAAATTTAATTACTTATCCATATGCAATTAAAAATTGTGCAGTGGAACCTGTTTTTGAAGCATATCATAGTGACCGAAAGAAATTACAGAGGTCTCGTAAAATAAATTCATCCATTGTTGGAGTTTAATTTCCGCTTCTTTTGGTGCGGTTGAACCACCGTGAAGTTCGGATATATTCATTAGAGGGAAGCATGAAGTTTCCGGCTCAAACAATCTTTCGCATCGTCAGTCATATCGCTTTCGTCGCGACGGCGACGTTGTTGCTGACGGGTCCCCTTCACGCTGCCGGCGCATCAACCGCCAGTACGCCCAGCGCCACCCCATCGGGCGCTGCAACAGCCGTGCCCACGATCCAAGCGGCGCCTGCCGCCTACCGGGTTTCGGTCGGGGACGTGCTGTCCTTCGACATATTGGATGATGCCGAGCTGCCGACGCCCTTGACGATCGGCACCGATGGAGCAGCCGCCTTTCCCTTGATCGGCGCGTTCAAGATCGAGGGGCGAACCATTCCCGAGGCGGTTGACGCCTTGCGCAGCGAATATCTGTCCCGCCAGTTGCTGACCGATCCAAAGCTGTCGCTTTCCATCGTAACGGTTCGACCTGTGCTGATCCTTGGCGAAGTGCGCACGCCGGGCTCCTTCGCCTATTATCCGGGACTGACGGTCGAGCAGGCCGTCGGCCTTGCCGGTGGACCGCAGACGGCGATGAGCAATCCGGCTGACCGCATCATCGCCCAGGCGAAGCTGCGCGGCACGATCGAGGAAACGGATGTCGAGATCGTGCGGGAGGCGATCTACACCGCCCGGCTTTACGCACAATTGCGCGGTTCCGAGAAGGTCGACCTCAAGGATATTCCGGAAGGCGTCAAGATGTATGTTGATGAAGCTTCCGTCGGTCCCGTGGTCGCGATCGAGGAGAAGATCCTGAAGACGGACCTGCTGTCGACAAAGAACCAGATGGAGATCCTCAACCAGAGCATCATGCAGACCGAGGCGAGCCTCACGATCCTCGACAAGCTCAAGGAGCAGCAGGAGGAGGTCGTCGCGCTCAACGAACAGGTTGAGGCGAGGACGCTCGCGCTCAGGAAACGGGAGCTGAACACGGAATCCGAGCTTTCACGGGTGAAGATGGCGACCTCGAGCGAAAAATCGCGATTGCTGGAGCTTATCTCCGAGATCGGGCGCTCCAACCGCGAGCTCGCCAATCTCAAGCTACAGCTCGAAACCTTGAAGGCAAACCGCGAGAAGGAGATCCTGACCTTGCTCCAGGAGCGCGAGGCCACGCTCAAAAAGCTCGAAACGCAGCGTCAGACAACCAAGGAGCAGATGGTCCTGATGGCTGCTGCGGCGGTCGATTCGAGCAAGCAGGAACAGGTATCGTTTCTCTACAAGATCGACCGGGAGACCGGTCGCGGCGAGGCGAAAAGCAGGCAGAGCATCGAGGCCACGAACGTTACCGCGGTGCTGCCTGGCGATGTCATCTTCGTATCGATTGCCGGCCTGTAACTTCGGAATAATAGGGGCTTCGGCCGTGCATAGATGGAGAGTTGCGTGAGGGGCGAGTTTGCATGTGGGCTGACGTCGGGCTTTGACGACGAGGATGACCGTCATCGTCGGGAAACGGTTCTGAAATCGGTGGCGATCGGCGTGTTGGTGAGGGCGGCAAGATGAGCCTGATGGAAACGCTCGGACGAACGCTGGTCATCGCGCCACATCCCGACGACGAGGTTCTGGGTGCCGGCGGGACGATGGCGCGGCTGGCGGCGCAAGGAAGCGACGTCTTCGTGGCTGTTGTCACGGAGGGAAAACCACCGGCCTATGATCGCGCCTCGGTGGAAGCCGTTCAGGCCGAAGCCCATGAGGCGCATCGGATTCTCGGTGTCAAGGAAACGCGCTGGCTGGGCTTTCCCGCCGCAGCCCTTTGCGAAACCTCCCATTCGGCGCTTAACGCCGCGCTGTTCGAGCTGGTGCGCTCCATCGCGCCGCAGACGCTGATCATCCCCTTTGTCGGTGACATGCATATCGACCATCAGTTGATCTTCCTGTCGTCGATGGTGGCCGCAAGACCGCATCAGCCCGGCTATCCTAAGGTGATCCTGGCTTACGAGACGCTTTCGGAGACAAACTGGAACGCGCCTTATGTGACGCCGGGCTTCGCACCGAATGTGTTTGTCGACATCAGCGACCATATCGATCGAAAGCTTGCGGCGATGAAGGCGTTCAAGTCCCAGGTTCGGGCGGCGCCGCATGAGCGCAGCCTCGAGACCTTGAACGCGCTCGCCACATTGCGCGGCGCAACCGTGCTGAAGTCGGCCGCCGAGGCCTTCGTGATGGTTCGGCAGGTCATCTGATATTTCCGGAGTTTTCAGTCGAGCGAGGGAGCAAGCTGTGGCGACGTGGCCGGTATATGACGAGGAACAGATTGCGGATGTTGCAGCGGTCCTGAGGTCGGGCAAGGTGAATGCCTGGACCGGGCCGCACGTCGCAGCCTTCGAGGAAGCCTATGCCCGTGCACTCGGGCGCAAGCACGCCATCGCGCTTGCAAACGGTACGCTTGCGCTGGAGCTGGCGCTTTTCGCGCTCGGTCTCGAACCCGGCGACGAGGTGATCGTGACACCGCGCAGCTTCGTCGCCTCGGCGTCGTGCGTTTCGTTTTGCGGCGGCGTTCCCGTCTTTGCCGATGTCGACGAGGATAGCCAAAACATCAGCGCCGCAACGATCGCACCGAAGATCACCAGCCGGACAAAGGGCATCATCGCGGTCCACCTGGCCGGGTTTCCCTGCGACATGCCGGAAATCATGGCCCTTGCCAGACAGGCGGGACTATGGGTGATCGAGGATTGCGCGCAGGCCCACGGCGCGGAGATTGACGGCAAGCCGGTCGGAAGTTTCGGCGATATCGCCGCGTTCTCCTTCTGCCAGGACAAGATCATCACGACCGGCGGCGAGGGTGGCCTGATCGCTCTTGACGACGAGGCACTGTGGAAGAAGGCGTGGAGCCGCAAGGACCACGGCAAATCCTATGACGCAGCATTCCTCAGAGAGCACCCGCCGGGCTTCCGCTGGCTGCATGAAACGATCGGCACGAACTGGCGGATGACGTCGCTGTCGGCCGTTCTCGGCTCGAGGCAATTGGAGCGCCTTCCGGCATGGCACGCGAAAAGGTCTCGCAACGCTGCGATCCTCGACGAGGTGGCCCTAGAGCTTGCAGCGTTGCGCGTGCCGACGTTGCCGAAGGGATATCGCCACGCCTATTACCGCTACTACGCTTTCGTTCGGCCGGAGGCATTGAAGCCCGGGCACGATCGCGACTGGATTGTCGCGGCGATGAACGCGGCAGGTGTGCCGTGTTTTTCCGGAAGCTGCTCGGAGGTCTATCTGGAGAAGTGCTTTACCGATCTTGGGCTTTCGCCGTCCGACCGGCTTCCGGTCGCACGCCGTCTGGGTGAAACCAGTATCGCGCTTCTCGTCGATCCGGCGCAGAGCGAAGAGGCGATGACCAAGGCCGCCCGCTTCTTGCATGCCGTCGTCACCGAAGCGTCTCTTCCCGCTCTGGGTCAACGCGCGCCGGTGCTTGAAATGGAAGCGCGGGCATAAAACCGCGATTTCGGAAACGGTCGAGCAGCGGCGACGCGGTTGCCCGGCCATGTGCCGACCGGTGCATGGGAGTTGGAGATGAAGCGGTGCTTTGACATCGTCTTTGCGTTGGTCGCGGGCCTCTTGAGCCTGCCGATCATGCTGGTGGTCGGGATTGCGGTCGCCATCTGGCTTGGGCGGCCCGTGTTGTTTTACCAGACCCGGGCGGGGCTCGACCGGCGTCCGTTTCGCATGATGAAGTTTCGGTCGATGTCGGATGCGCGAGACGCCGAAGGCCGCCCCCTCAGCGACGCCGAGCGCACGGGACGGTTCGGGCTTCTGCTTCGCCGGACGCGCCTTGACGAGTTGCCCGAGTTCTGGAACATCCTTATCGGCGACATGAGCCTCATCGGCCCGCGGCCGATCCTTCCCGAGACGATCGACGCGCTGGGCGAGCGCGGGGTTCGCCGGTGCAGCGTTAGGCCGGGGCTCACCGGCTGGGCCCAGATCAGCGGCAACGCCATTCTTTCGAACGACGACAAGCTCGATCTTGATCTCTGGTACATTGCCAACCGATCAGCCTGGGTCGATCTCAAGATCATCGCCGAAACTGTTCTGGTGATGATCCTCGGAGATCGGATCAGCGAACGCCGGCTCAGCGCGGCACGCCAGAGCGTGCCTGAGCGATAAGGTCCTTCTGTCGCAGTTCGGGTTGTGGCACCGGTTCGGGCTGAGTAAAGGCGTCCGCTGCCGGTTTTGCCGAGCGTGAGAACGCGATGTAGGCGCAGGCAAGGGCCACGGGCAGCACAAGCGGGAAGGGCCAGAAGCGGCTATAGGCGTGCGGCACGGCATTCGCGACCAACAGCAGCATGGAGACGTTGGCGACGATGCAGCCTGCAAACGGTCGCCCGCCAGGAAGCCGCGCCACGGCCAGCGCCGGGCCGAAGGCCGAAAGCAGCATTACCAGAAGACCCAGCGCCGAGACCAGGCCGCCTTCCGTCCACAAGAGCAGATAGAGATTATGAACCGGCTGGTGAATGGCGCTCGCGATCCGGTACTGGTCCGCGCCGACTCCGAGCAGCAAGGTGCTGTCGGTCATGTTCATCGCTTCATAGATCAGCTCGACGCGATGATCGAATGTGCCGGCCTGGCCGATATCGCCGCTTTCGAGCGCTCCGAGCACGCGCTTTTGGAACGCGGCGGGAAGATAGTCACGGGCGGATGTGAAGACCGCGAGAACCATGCCGGCCAAAAGGGCGACGTTGACGATAAGCCGCTTCCAGTTGACGCCGATGACGGCAAATACGCTCATGCCGAAGACGAGAGCGATGAGGCCGGTGTTGGAGCCGGTCAGCAGGATCCCGTAAATCAGAATCAATAGGGCAAAGACGGCATAGATGCGGTTGATCCGCTTCGTCGTCATCAACACAAGCAGGATTGGGACCGCGAGCGCTATCACCGCCGCGCACTCGTTTTCACGCTCCATCAGGCCGCTGAAGCGGCCGTTGCCGCTGACGAAGTTCGTGTTCGTGCGGCCATCAATATGGATGAGATAGATGCCCTGGAAACACAGGACGAGGATCGAGAACACATAGGTCTTCGCGAGCAGCACGAGCTGATCGAGCGTACGACCGCTGAACAACAGCACTACGAAGAGATAGGCGTAGAGATACTGGGTGACGACGACGATGCCGCGCATCGGGTCCGGGCCTGCGATGCTGCTTACCAGCAGGCCGGAGACCAGCATTGTCAGTCCCAGCCACCACAATCCGCTGCTGACGCGCCCGAACAGCTGAAAATCGATGTTGCGGTTGAGCAGCGCAAAGCAGAAGCAAAGCAAGGCGAGGAAATCGGCGACGGTGAAGTTCGTATCGCCATAGCGAAAATAGTTCATCGAGCAGAAGAAGACGGCGCCGACCAGCAGCAGGAACTCGATCTTTTTGGTGAGCACGATGCCAGGCGCATCGCGGCGCGCGGCTTCGCGACGAGCACTCAGTCCGGCCGAAAGGGTATGGTTGAACATGTTCATGGCATGCCGTCACCTTCAACCGACACGAGGCCGTGCGTTTGAACCTCGTTTTCAGGCACTCTAGCCTTTTTCCTTTTAGTCCGCTTCCTTTTCGCGAACCTCCGGCCCGCAATCACGCCCCCAGCCGATGAAGCCGGGATTGGCAAAATCGCAATCATTTGCCTGGCGTCGCTTTCCGTAGCGGAACGGTTGCCCGTCAAGCGTCGTGACGCGCCCGCCGGCAGCGCGCAGCACGGCGTCGCCGGCGGCTGTGTCCCATTCCATCGTGCGCCCGAAACGGGGATAGACATCGGCGAGCCCCTCGGCCAGCAGGCAGAATTTGAGCGACGAGCCGATCGACGTGCAGTCGCGGATTGCGTTCCGCTCCAGAAAATCCGCCGTTTCGGCATCGCTGTGCGAACGGCTGGCAACCGCGGTCAGATTTTCAGGCCGTTCTCGGCACCGTATTTCCGTGGTCTCGGTGACGGCAAAGTCGGCGGTCACCTGAAACTTCGTCGCCCGTCCCCCTTCGGCGACATAGCCGACGAGCCGGGCGGGCGCAAAGACGACGCCCGCCACCGGCTCGCCGTCGCTGATCAAGGCGATGTTGACGGTGAAATCGCTTCGTCGATTGATGAATTCCTTGGTGCCGTCGAGCGGGTCGACGAGGAAGAAGCGCTGGCCCTCGATTTCGGGCACGGCGCCTGCCGCGACGGCTTCCTCGGCGACCACCGGGATATCGGGGAAAGTTCGAGCCAGAATGGCAAGGATGATCTCTTCGGCACATCGGTCGGCTTCGGTGACCGGCGAACAGTCGGCCTTTTCATCGACCGTGATATCACGCGCGTAGACGTCGAGAATGGCCTTGCCAGCCTCTATCGCTGCGGCCGTGAGCGTATCGATCATCGTCTCTCTCCATACTGCCGCTGGCGGCGTCGTCTGCTGCGCCGAACTGGCGCTTATTGATTGTCGAGATAGGCCTCGATTTCGCCTGCAAGCGCCGTGACTTCGCGGCCCAAGGTGTGCAGGTGGATTTCCGGCGTCTCCGGGCGCTCGTAAGGCGAACTGATGCCGGTGAAGTTGCTGATCTCGCCGGCGAGCGCTTTCTTGTAGAGGCCCTTGGGATCGCGGCGCGCGCATTCCTCGATCGGGGTGTCGACGAAAATCTCGATGAATTCGCCCGGGCCGAACAATTCGCGGGCCATGCGGCGCTCCGAGCGGAACGGCGAGATGAACGACACGAGCACGATCAGGCCCGCTTCAGTCATAAGTTTCGCGACTTCGGCCACGCGTCTGATGTTCTCGACGCGGTCTTCTTCGGTGAAACCGAGATCGCGGTTGAGGCCGTGACGGACATTGTCGCCGTCAAGCAGGAACGTGTGCTTGCCCTGGGCGTGCAGCATTTTCTCGACAGTGTTGGCGATCGTCGATTTCCCCGAGCCTGAGAAACCCGTGAACCACAGCACGCGCGGCGTCTGATGATTGAGCGCGGAACGGGCCTTCTTGTTGATGTCGAGGGCCTGCCAATGCACGTTGAGCGCACGACGCAGCGGAAAGTCGATCATGCCAGCGCCGACCGTGGCGTTGGTGAAGCGGTCGATCAGCACGAAGTTGCCGGTGGTCCGGTTGTCCTTGTAGCTGTCGAAGACGATCGGCGCCTGGGTGGAAAGATTGCAAACGCCGATCTCGTTCATGCGCAGCGATTTTGCCGCTTCCTCGGCAAAGGTGTTGACGTCGATCTGGTGTTTGAGGCTGGTAATGGTCGCGCTGACGCTGTCGACTTCCGTGCGCAGGATGTAGCTGCGTCCGGGAAGCATCGCATCCGGGTGAAGCCAGATCACATGCGCCATGAACTGATCGGCGACATGCGGTCGGTCTTCCGGGGGCACGAGCATGTTGCCGCGCGAGATATCAAGTTCGTCCTCCAGCACGAGCGTGACAGACTGGCCCTCGACCGCGCGCGCAAGCTTTCCGTCATAAGTGACGATTTCCTTGACCCTGGAGAGTTGGCCGGATTTTGCCACCGCGACCGGATCGCCGACAGAAATGCTGCCCGATGCCACCTGGCCGGCAAAGCCGCGAAAGTCGAGATTTGGGCGAAGGACAAGCTGAACCGGGAAACGGAATTCCGCTTCGGCTGCCTCTTCCTCGATCGGCACCGCCTCGAGATGCTCCAGCAATGTTGGACCGCCATACCAGGGCATGTTCGGCGAACGGCTCGTCATGTTGTCGCCAAAGCGCGCCGAAATCGGGATCGGCGTGATCGTCGAGAAGCCGAGGTTCTCGGCAAAGGCCCTGTAGTCGGCGACGATCGTGTCGAAGACCCTGCGGTCAAAACCGACGAGGTCGATCTTGTTGACGGCAAGTACGACATGGCGCACCCCGAGCAGGGACGCGATGAAGGAATGGCGCCGCGTCTGCCGAAGTATACCCTTGCGGCTGTCGACGAGCACGACCGCAAGGGCCGCCGTGGACGCCGCCGTGACCATGTTGCGGGTATATTCCTCGTGCCCCGGCGCGTCGGCCACGATGAACTTGCGGCGCGAGGTGGCAAAGAAGCGATAGGCCACGTCGATGGTGATGCCCTGTTCTCTTTCAGCCTCCAGGCCGTCGATCAGGAGCGCGAAATCGATGTCGCCGTGGTTGGCGCTGTTGCGTTTGGTCTCGCGCTTGAGTGCTGCAAGCTGGTCGTCGAAGAGCAGCTTGCTGTCGTAGAGCAGGCGGCCGATCAGCGTCGACTTGCCGTCGTCGACCGAACCACAGGTCATGAACCGCAGAAGCGATTTCTTCTCCTGTTTGGCCAGATATTCGAGCACGCTGCCCGGTGTTGCGGGAATGCTGGCGGTCATTAGAAGTACCCCTCCCGCTTCTTCTTCTCCATCGATGCGGTTTCGTCCGCGTCGATCAGGCGGCCGTGCCTTTCCGACGTGCGGGCGGTCAGCATTTCGCGGACGATGTCCTGGAGTGTCGTGGCGTTGGATTCGATTGCAGCGGTGAGCGGGTAGCAGCCGAGCGTGCGAAACCGCACCAGGCGCTGCTCGACCTTCTCGTCCGCGTGGAGCGGCATGCGTTCGTCATCCACCATGATCAGCATGCCGTCCCGCTCGACGACCGGCCGGCGTGCGGCGAAGTAGAGCGGTACGATCGGGATGTTTTCCTTGAGGATGTATTGCCAGATGTCGAGTTCCGTCCAGTTGGACAGGGGAAAGACACGAATGGATTCGGATGGGCCGACGCGCGTGTTGTAGCTCTTCCAGAGCTCGGGCCGCTGGTTCTTCGGATCCCAGGCGTGCTGAGCGTTGCGGAAGGAGAAGATGCGCTCCTTTGCCCTGCTCTTTTCCTCGTCGCGCCGCGCGCCCCCGAAAGCCGCATCGAAGCCGTATTTGTCGAGCGCCTGGCGTAGCGCAATCGTCTTCATCACATGCGTATGCACGTTGGAGCCGTGGGTGAAGGGATTGATCTTCTGCTCGACGCCGTCGCGATTGATATGAACAAGCAGGTCAATGCCGAGTTCGGCCGCAGTGCGGTCGCGAAACTCGATCATTTCGCGGAATTTCCAGGTGGTGTCGACGTGGAGGAAGGGGAAAGGCGGCTTGCCGGGATAAAATGCCTTCATCGCCAGATGCAGCATGACGGAGGAGTCCTTGCCCACCGAATAGAGCATGACCGGCTTCGCGAAGGTCGCGGCGACCTCTCTGAATATGTGGATCGCCTCGGCTTCCAGGCGCTGCAAATGAGTTAAGGACATCGGGCGAATACTCCAAAACTGCAAAATAAAAAATTCTAATATCTCGAAATTCTATCTTCTTTTTCAGTCGAAAATCATGTTTTAAAGAACTGTAGGCGTAAATAATACTTGTTAATTTAGGCGTTATTTCTTGTTTCTGTACTTGGCGCCTCTGAGCCGCGAAAGACCCAAAGTCGCGACGCCAGATAATTCCAGACAAAGACGATCGGAACGCTGATCACCTTGGCGACCGGTGCCGGGATCAGGAGGGCAAGGCCCGCGACGATCGCCGTCGATATCAACAGACCCGTCAGGGTGGCGGCGACGAACTTCACCGCTTGCACGTGGCTATGGGCGGCGCGGAAAGTCCAGGCGCGATTGAGCATGTAGCTGACCGCGATGCCGCAGGAATAGGAAACGAGGTTCGACGGCGTTGGCGGCGCCCCCGCGAAATAGAACGTGTTGAACAGAGCCATGTCGAGCAGGGTCGTCACGGCGCCCACCGCCGCGAACCGGGCAAGCGTTTCGCCGGCACGCTGCCGGGAGCTAGCGTCTTTTGTTGTCGGCAGCGACATCGCCGCGCCTCCAATCCGGCATCGCCGGCGTCGGCCGCCGGTGTTCGTCATTGTTGATCGAAGCTTCGATGATCGGGGCGGGCCGGTGCTTCGATTGCATGAAGATGCGGCCCACATACTCGCCCATGATACCAAGGAAGATCGCGTTGAGCGTGATGGAGAGCAAAAGCAGCATTGTGGTCGTCGCGAAGCCGGCGGGCCAGTCCTGCCCGAACAGAAGCTTGCCGACGAGGTAGCCGAACAGAAGCAGCAGCGTGGCAGTGCCCATCACCAGGCTCGCCATCGAGGCGAGCCTGAGCGGCGTCAGCGAATGGTTGAGAATGCCATCGACGGCAAGCGAGAGCATCGCTTTGAACGGGAACTTGCTTTCGCCGGCTACACGGGCCTGACGGTCGTATTCGAATCCGACCTGCGAAAACCCCATGGCGCTGATGAGGCCACGCAGATAGGGAGACGTGTCGTCAACCTTGCGCAGTTCGTCGAGGATGCACCGGTCGACGAGCCTGAATTCGCCGGCGTTGAGCGGCAGATCGTCCTCGCTGAGTGCATTGATGCACCAGTAGAAGGCCCGGCGGATATGGGTTGTCAGCCAGCCGTCGGTGAGCGTTCGGCGAATGCCGTAGACCACTTGGTGCCCCTTTAGCCAGAGATCGATCATACCGGGTATCAGGTGCGGCGGATCCTGCAGGTCGCAGTCGATCTGCACCGAGCAATCGCCGGTCGCCGCCTTGTAGGCCACGAGCAACGAGCGCTGATAGCCGATGTTGCGGCTGAAGCGGATCACCCGAACGCTCGGATCCTCGCTCGCGATCTCCGTCAGAATCTCGAAGGTTCTGTCGGTGGAGTGGTTGTCCGTGAAGATGATTTCGCGGTCGTATTCCGGGAGACTGCGGAACATGTCGACGATCGCCTCGTGGGCGCGCCGGACGTTGGCCTCCTCGTTATAGGCCGGTACCAGGATCGAGATTTTCTGTCTCTTTTTCATCTCGTTGCCATCACCCTCAAACGGTCTTGCGCGTAGCGTGGCCGTCGGCCGAGGCCGGAGGCACGACGGCTCGGTGCCATGCGATGGTGCGGGCCAGTCCCTCCGCAAACGGTATGCGGGCGCTCCACCCGAACAGATCCTTGGCGCGCCCCGGTGCTGCCCGGAAATCGCGGATGCCCCCTGTCGAGGTGGCTGAGCCGTATTCGATGAGAGCGGGATCGGCGCCCGTTTGTTCGACGATGAGGCGCGCAACCTCGCGCATCGGTGGGGCGATGCCGGTTGCGACATTGACGAGCCGGGTGCTGACCGGCGCATCGGCAATCCGCAGCAGCGCTTCGACGACGTCGTCGACATAGAGCAGGTCGCGCCGGTCGCTGGGATGGCGGACGAGGCAGCGCTGGCCGGCAAGGCAACGCTCGATGAAGGACGGGATCATGAACTCGGTCGATTGCCTCGGGCCAAAGACAAGTGCCAGCCGCGCGGTGATCACCGGGAATGGCAGGCGTGCCTGCAACCCGCCGATGAAATGGGTCGCGGCCGTCAGCTCGGCCCCATAGGCGTTTACCGGGATCTCACGGCTGTCTTCTTCGTAGGGGGCGGGTGTCGCACCATATTCGGCAAGCGATCCGGTTCGGATGATCTTTCGCGGCGGGTGGCGCAGCGCGCTTGCCGCGCCGAGCAGACCGAGCAACGCGTTGAGGTGTTCGCGGATGCCCGCCTTGGCATCGTTGAGCTCCGCCTCTTCGCGTCGGCGCGTGCGGGCGGCGAGATGAAAGACGATTTCCGGCTCGACCTCCTGCAGGCAACGCCGCATGGCATCGTCGGACTGAAGGTCGAAATTGTGCCGGATGAACGCACCGTCGACTGCCTCGAGCCGGCTGTCTTCCGAGCCGGGCCGCACCACCACATGTACTTCATGGCGCCCGTCGAGGCAGGTCCGCGTTAGATGCGAACCAATGAAGCCAGCGGCACCGGTTATCAATATTCTCGACATGCGCCTCTTCTCATCTACGCGTGACCGCCGAGGACCGAAGATCCGTGTGACGCGCCTCCCCTTGGCCGGGGGAAGCGCGTTTCGTGTTCGCTCAGAAGAACGAGGCCGGCTGATGATCCCGGCGCTTCGTGGCGCCGGAGCTTGCATACCGCTGGGCGAAATCACGGAAGGACTGGTGGATATGGTCCAGGTGCGCCTGCGTCAGGCCGTGGTGGCAGGCAAGCAGAATGCCGCCACGCATCACGTCGTCGGCGACCGGATAGCCGCGCGGCTCGACCTTGCTATGGACGCCGCTCATCGCCGGTTGGCGCAGGATGTTTCCGGTAAACACCGGACGGGTCTGGATGTCGCGCTGTTCCAGGAAGATCTGCATCTCCCGGCGGGTGAACGGCGCATCGGCGCGCACGGTCATCGGGTAGGCCAGCCACCCGGTTCGCGAAAGCGGCAGTTGCTCCGGCAGCACAAACCAGTCCTCGTAGGTCTCGAAGAAGGCGCGCTGCTTGGCGAAGTTGCGCTCGCGCGCGTCGATGTTCTGCTGCAGCCGATCGAGCTGGACAAGCCCGAACGCTGCGCCCATTTCGGACGGTTCAATGTTGAAGCCCAGCACCTCGAACACGAACTTCGCATCGTAATCGAAACCGTCGAGATCGATGTTGAAGCGGTTCTCGATGGTCTCGGATTCGACAAAGAGCGAGGATGTGCGGCCCCAGGAGCGATAGAGCATCGCCTTGCGCGCCAGCTCGTCGTCGTTGACGCAGACCATGCCTCCGTTGCCTGCCGCGGTAATGACATGCGAGCCGTAGAAGCTGGTCGTGCTGATATCGGAACGCGCGCCGGTGCTGCTGTCCCTGATCGTCGCGCCCAGCGTGTCGGCGCTGTCTTCGATAACCAGCAGCTTGTGCGCGTCGGCGATTTCGCGAATGCGATCCCAATCGGGCAGGTTGCCGATCAGAGACGGGATCATCACCGCCTTCGTCTTCCTGGTAATCATCCGCTCGATCGCATCGACGTCGATATTGTAGGTGCCTTCGACGACGTCGACGAATGCCGGGATAAGACCGGCGCGCACGATCGGGGCGACGGTCGTCGCAAAGGTCAATGCGGGCGTGATGACCTCGGATCCCTTCGGGAGGTCGGCGATTTCGATGGCGAGATGGTTCGCGGACGAACCGGAGTTCACCATGATGCCGTGCCGTTTCGCAAAGAGGGTCGCGACACGTTCCTGCATCGTCCTGACGGCCTTGCCCATCTGTGTTGATGAGCGCAGGACTGCCACAACGGCATCGATCTCTTCCTGACCGTAAACGGACTGTCCGTAATTAACTCGCATCTTTCCAATCTCCGATGTCGCGCAATGGCAATGGTCTTGCTTCGTGTTCGACTTCCTGTTTCCAGGCGGCGGCGTATTGCTCGATCTGATGCTCCGAGAACGACCGGATGTTTCTCGGATCCTCCCGGTACTTGCGGTACCAGGCGACAGTCATGGCCACGGTGTCGCGCAGGCGCAGCACCGGCTTCCAGCCGAGTTCCGTGCGGGCCTTGGTGCTGTCGAGGCGCAGGATGGTCGATTCCACCGGCGCGTTTACCTGCGGCTCGACGATGTATTTCGGTGGCGCGTCACCCCATTGGGCGACGACCATGTCGGCAAGCGTTCCGACATTGACGGTCGCTTCCTGGTCGGGGCCGAAATTCCAGCCGCCGGCGAAGCGCGTTCTGCCATGAAGCAGGTGCGCCGCCAGCATCATGTAACCGCGAAGCGGTTCGAAGACGTGCTGCCATGGCCGGATGCTCGATGGATTGCGCAGCCGCGCGGGGCTGCCGCCTTCCACCGACCGGACCAGATCGGGCACGAGCCTGTCGGCACCCCAGTCGCCGCCGCCGATGACGTTGCCGGCGCGCACGCTGACGAGTTGCGGACCGTTGGGGTCATTGAAGAACGAGGATCGGTAGGCCGCTGCGACGAGTTCGGCGCAGCCTTTCGACGAGCTATAGGGATCGCGCCCGCCCATCGGGTCGTTTTCCCGATAGCCCCAGACCCATTCGCGGTTCTCGTAGCACTTGTCGCTGGTGACGACGATCACGCCCTTCAGGGATTTCATGCGCCTTGCCGCATCGAGCACGATGGCGGTGCCGACGACATTGGTCGCATAGGTGTCGACCGGGTTCTCGAAGGAGGCGCGAACCACGGCCTGCGCGGCCATGTGAATGACGAGATCGAAATCCTGTCCGTCGATTGCCCTCGCCACGTCGGCGGCCGACCGGATGTCGCCCTCGTGACCGTCGATGACGTCGCTGAGGCCGGTCGCCAGGTAGAAGGACGGTATCGACGGTGGCAGCGAGAGGCCGACCACCGATGCACCCAGTCGCCTCAGCCAGAGCGAGAGCCAGCCTCCCTTGAAACCGGTGTGTCCCGTGATCAGGATCTTTCGGCCACGGAGCGCCTCGGCAAGGTCGACCTCGCTGGTGATCAAAGCCATGTCCTACATCCGTACGTGATGGGTGGAGGGTGCGGCTGTCGCGGCGGACAGGTGATCGCGCTCAAAGTGCAGCCACGGCGGATCTTCGCTTTCGCACAGCCCGTTCAGGTAATCGCGATCGCGGATCGTATCCATCGGATGCCAGAAGCCGTGATGCTTGTAGGCAAACAGTTGACCGTCCCTGGCGAGATTGGTCAGCGGCGACATTTCGAGCGGTTCGGAAAGGCTCGGAATGTAGTCGAGGACGCCGGGTTCAAAGACGAAGAAGCCGCCGTTGATCCAGGTTTCCTTCTTCTGCACCTTCTCGGTGAACTCGACGACCTGGTCGCCTTCGATCTCGAGGTTGCCGAAACGGGCCGGTGGCTGCACGGCGGTGACCGTCGCAAGGCGCCCGTGCGAGCGGTGAAACGCCAGCAGCGCCTCGATGTCGATGTTTCCGACGCCGTCCGAATAGGTCACCATGAATGGCTCGTTGTCGAGCCACTCGCGCAGGCGCAGGAGCCGCCCTCCGGTCATCGTCGACAGGCCGGTGTCCACGACAGAGACATTCCAGTCGAGCGGATGATTGGGGTGCAGCACCATCGAGCCGCTTCCCAGCGCGACGGTAAAGTCTGCGGTCGACAGATGGAAGTTATGGAAGAAGCTCTTGATCGACATGCATTTATAGCCGCCGGCAACGACAAAGTCGCGGTGCCCCCAGTGGCTGTAAATGTCCATGACGTGAAGAATGATGGGTTTGCCACCAATCTCGACCATCGGCTTGGGAATACGCGTGGTTTCCTCGGCCAGGCGCGAGCCAAGCCCTCCCGCAAAGAGAACGACTTTCATAGCGGTCTCCAAGAAGATATGTTTGGGATAGAGTTGACGTCTCAGGTTTTATTCATGAGCAATCGCGATCCAATGCGCGATTTGAGCGTTTTCAATAACTGATAAAAATGCACGTCAATAAAAGCAGGTGGTTACCTGCGCGCTACGGAATATGTCTGGATAAGTCCCAGGGTTTCCGTTATGTTAAGTAACTAATATACAAGAAATACCTTATATTCTGCTTGGCCGCAAGCCTTTTTACGTGTCAGGTTTATCCCTGCACGCTTGTCGGGGTTCTCCCGCTAGGCCATGCGCCGCTGCGCATTACGATCCTGTGTGATCCATTTGAAGCCGTGTGCGACTGCATCGTTCCCACAGCCGGCCTTATTTTATACTTCGTCTATTTTTGTTCGGAGTTTTTGCATGACCTATCCAGCAAGTGTTTCTTCGGAAAGACAGGACTCTGTTGAAGGAAAATCGGTCGGGATTTTCTATCAAGTTGCAGCGGCTCTGTTCTTCCTGTTCGTTTTCTATTTTTTGTTTCTTCGGATCATGAATTTCGAGATGCGGCGAGACGAGCAGCTGTATGTCCCGCCGGCTAGACTCTTGAACGACCAGGCGCTCTACGCCGATTTCTTCTACAATCATCCGCCGGCCTCCGCGTGGTACTTCTACGGCATCAGCAAGCTGACCGGGTCCAGCGACCTCCTCTTAAGCGGTCGCCTCGGTGTCTTCCTGGCCTGGATCCTTATGGCAGTCGCTGTCGGCGGCGTGGTGTATGTGTTGACGCGTTCGGCTTGGGCAACTGTCTGTGTCGGCATCCTGTCGCTGGTGAACGAGTTGTTCCTGACGCAGACGGGTGTCGGCGCCACCAACAATTTCCTGCCGTGGCCGTTCGCCTTTCTCGGCCTCAGTCTTTTTCTTCTCGCCCTGCGTAATGAACAGCGCCGTTCGTTGTTGGTGGCGCTGGCCGGGTTTCTGCTGGGTTTGGCCGTGTGTTTCAAGCTGAGCGCCATAGCCTTCATCCCGGCCGTGGCCGTGGCCGCATTCCTTCTGCCGCGATCGCTGGCGCTGAAGGATCGTATTGCCAAGGTCGCGGCGCCGCTGCTGGTCGGCGGTCTTGCCGGCGGCGCGCCGATCCTTTTTTATCTCGTCAGGGATCCGCAACTCTTCCTGGCGCACGTGGTGCGCTACCATACCGGTCCGCATCCGCAATATTGGCGGCTGATGAGCGGCGACGGGGAGGGCGGGGCGATGTCGCTCGCCCAGAAACTGGTCATGGCGCAGGATATATGGCTTGCACCGGCCGTGGCCGTGGCGCTTGCCGCGCTCATCGCCGTCACGTTCATCGTTCTTGCCCGGCGCACCGACAACGTGGCGGTCGAACCACAGCTGCGCATGGGGGAGGTGCTCGTGCTTGCGGGCGTGCTCGTCTGCAGCTTTGTGCTGAGCTTCGTTCCGACGCCCGGGTTCCCCCAGTATTTTGCGCCGCCGCTCGTCTGCCTTCCGCTGGCGTTTGGCCTTTTGCTCGAGGCACTTGGTCCGCGCGCACTCCCCATGGTGCGGCCGATCCTGCTGTCGGCCGTGCTTGTCGTCTTTGCGGTCAACGCGCCGCGCCTTGGTCAATACCTCGGCAAGGCGACCCATCCGCAGCAGTGGACGACGATGCGCGTGCATGAGGGAGGCATGACGATTGCTGAGAGAATGCAGGCTGCCGGCGTTACCGGCAAGGTTGCGACGCTCGCGCCCATCTATCCGCTGGAAGGCGGCCTCGATGTCTATGCCGAGCTGGCGACAGGGCCGTTTGCCTACCGCACCGCCGACATGACGAGCCCCGAGCTGGCGAAGTACTACAAGATGACGTCACCATCGACGATCGAAGCGCTGTTCGAGAAAGACCCGCCGGCGGCGTTTCTGCTTGGCTTTGAAGACGAACTGGAAAAGCCGATGCGTGCCTATGCGGAAAGCCACGGCTACGTGCAGTCCGCGTCTCTCGGTTTCAAGGACAGATATGGGATCCCGACCCTCTACCTGAAGCCAGCAACGCCGCCCGGGTCGTGATCGGGTGATGCGGCGTCGCCTCCTGAGGCGGTGCCGTATCAGGTCGATACGCGCGCTGCCGGGTAAAGCGCCTGGGCCTCCTCAGGCGCAGCGATGACGTCGTCCCATTGCTGAAGGACCGACTGGATCGCGTAGCGCGCGGCAACCGCGCGTGCGCCCATGGCGCCGATCTGGTGCCGCAGTGTTGCGTCGGCCGCCAGGCGGGCTATCGCGTCTGCCAGGCGGCGAATGTCTTCTTTGGGGACGAGCATACCGACCGCCGGCGTGTCGATGATTTCCGACGGCCCCCACGGACAATCAAAGGCGATGCTGGCAAGGCCCGCGGACATCGCCTCCAGCAGCACGTTCGGGAAGCCTTCGAAGCGCGAACTGAGGACGAAGATATCGCCGGCGTTGATCCATTCGACCGGTGATTTCGTCGTGCCCGGCAGACGAACTCGGTTCGAAAGGCCGAGGCGTCGGACCTGTTCCTCAAGCGCCGGCCGTTCCGGGCCCTCGCCGAAGATGGTCAGCGTCATGTTCGGCGCGCGCCCCGCGATATCGGCAAAGGCGTCTATCAGCAGATCGAAGCCCTTCTGCCTGTCCAGCCGGCCGACGGCTAGCACCCGGGTGGTGGTGCCTGACTGTTTGTCACGCACATGCTGAAGCGTGATCGGGTTGGGGATGATCACGGCCTTGGCTTTGAGAGCCGGCGGCAGCGAATTGACCGCTTCCGTCGTCTGCATCACCAGCCGCTCCGCCAGGCGAGCCGCCAGCGGCCGCGCCAATCGCCACAGCCCGTTCATGTCCTGCGTATTGAAGTTGTTTCGCTCGGAAAGGACGAGCCGCAGGCCGAGGCCGCGGCTGGCAAGCACGACCATGATGTTGACCTTCGTCAGAAAAGAAATGACGAGGTCGGGCGACAGGGCGCGCAGGCGCGCGCGCAATCGGGCGATACGTGCAGCCGTCCTGAACACGGGCACCGAAGAGCCGCCGCCGAGCGCCTCGACGCGGACCGACCTGTCGTAGGCAAAGTAGGTCTCCGGGGTTTCCGCGTTGAGCGCGAGCACGTGCACGTCGTCACCGCGGGCCGAGCGATGGCGCGCGAGGATGTTGACGACCTTTTCTGCGCCGCCGGCACCAAGCCCTGAAAGCACAAACACAATTCGCAATGGCGGCTCCTGTCTCGATTGGGGCAGACGGGCATCCCGCCTGCACCCGACCCGACCACGGCCTAGACGGCGCTCATCCAGCCGTGGGTCAAGGCGAAATGGACAATCTGCGCCCGCGTGTGGAGCTGCAGCTTCTCCGTCGCCCGGGCCTTGTAGGTTTCGATCGATTTGACGCTGACATTGGCGCGCGCGCCGATCTCCTTGTTGGAGTACCCAAGGGCTACCAGGCGCAGAACATCCTGTTCGCGACGGGTCAGCCCCGGCACGCCGGCCGTCTTCATCGCGCGCGACCCGGGATTTGGTGCCGTGCGCGTCAGTTCCTGGGCGGTTGGCGGATCGAGATAGAGCCCGCCATGCGTGACGGAGCGAACGGCAAGCAGCAGGTGCTCGGGCGCGGAGCATTTCTGGATGAAGCCCTTGACGCCGATCTGAAGCGCCTGCTGTGCGTAGGAGCGCTCCGGATAAATCGTCATCACCACCACATAGGCCGAAAGCTGCTGCTTGAGGATTTGCTCCGCCAGCGTAAGGCCGCTCATGTCGGGAAGGGCGATATCGATGACCGAAACGTCCGGCCCGGTTTCCTTGATCAGCGCGAGCGCCTCCGCACCCGTTCCGGCCGAGCCGACGCAGACGATATCGTTGGTCGTCTCGATCGTCGCGCGGGCGCCGACGATGACGAGCGGATGGTCGTCGATGATGACTGTGCGTATCGGCGTGGTCATGCTGCCCGCCTGACTGTCGGCGCCAAGTCCGCCGGCATTCGCTTAGGTCGAGCCCCTTTGTTGTTGTCGTTCATGTGTCGGTCCCCCTCTCCGAATTTTCTTTCCGCAGCTTGAGCCGTGCGGTGGCTGCTAGAAGTTCCTCAGGAAATTGGAGTAACGCCGTTCGATGTTGTGCAGCGTGTATTCGCTTTCGATACGATCGCGGGCGAGAAGCGCGTAGCGGGCATACTCCTCCGGCGAAAGGTCGAGCACCTTGCGCATGGCGTCGGCAAAGGCCTCGGGATTGCGGGCGGGCACGACGATCCCGGCATTGCCGGCAACCTCAGCCGCGTCACCGACGTCCGTTGCCACCACCATTTTTGCGTAGCTCATCGCCTCGGCAACGACGTTCGGAAAGCCTTCTGTCCTGGAGGACAGGGCGAGAATGTCGATGCTGCGGTAGAAATCCTCCATGTCCGCAACTTCGCCCCTGAGGTCGATGGCCTCGCTTGGCAATCCCGCATCTGCAATCAGCTGGACGACTTCGGGATTGTCCCAGGCTAGTCCCCGTCCGGCGGCGAGAAAGCGCGTGTCAGGATGGGTGCGCAACACCGAGGCGGCGGCGCGAAAGAAGGTGGCGTGATCCTTCTGCGGGTGGAAACGCGCGACAATGCCGATCCGCCGGGGCGGTGCTTCGTGGCCTGCCGCCACCGCCGGAATTTCAAAGCCGTTTGGGATGACGACCGAATTCAGGTTGCGGTAGCCATAGGCGCGGTGCATTTCGCGGGCGCGCGACGAATTGTAGATGATGCCGGAGGCCGAGCCGGAGAGCGCGCGGGCAGCGGCGATCGCCATGTGCGAGCTCCGCGACAGCGAGGCGACATCATCCAGCGACTGGCGAACATTCCAGATGACCGGCGTTGCGCGTCGCGCAAGTTTGGCAGCGACCGTGCCGACTACCATGGCGTGATACATCCAGCAAAGCATGACACTTGGCTTTTCCTGGCGGATGATGTTGGCAAGCCGCATCGTGCCCTGCAGAATGGCCGGGAGCGAGTGTGCGCCGAGCGCCACATACTCGACGCGCGGATTGTCCGCGAGGTCACGGTTTCGCGCCGAGACATCGAGCAGCGATACGACCATGACGCGTTCGTCAGACGACGCCTTGAGCAGGCGCGCGAGCATCGTCTCAGCTCCGGCGCTTGCGCTGAAATTAGTGATCAAATGCAATATCATACCGTGGATCCGAAGTTGCGCCGCCGTTTGGGCCTTCCTCCGCATTCCCTGAGCCTGACGACAGGGCACACTGGTGTGTATCCCGGCGCTGGTCACAAGCATTAAATTCCTGGGCGCGCTATGCACGCCAGGACATTAACTTCCTATTGCCTCGATTTTGGAGGACACATCGGACGCGATCATTTCTGAAATAGGTTCGTACTCTAAATTGGCCTTCCAGGACGCACCCTAGAAAAGCAGTGATTTCAAGATACAACGGCAGACACTGTCATGCAATTATTCTCTTGCAGTATAGCCCGGCTCTGAAATAGCATCCCGTCATATCATACTTGAAATACATTAATATCGCCCGGATGGGTTATTTCTTCCCTTGGTTGTGATCCGAGTTGTATATTGCGCTCTGACACATTGTGCATTTGAGAACCAAAATGCGTTTTGCTCTGGTTGGTGCCGTCGAAGGATCCCTAATCGCGCTCAATGCCCTGTTGGCGAAGGGGATGCTGCCGTCCCTGGTGGTTACGCTGCCGCCGGAGGCTGCGGATCGCCATTCCGATTTCGCGGACTTGACGTCGCCGGCGCGCGCGGCAGGCAGCGCGGTCTGCCATACGACCAACGTGAACGCCGAAGACACGCTCGCAGCCATCCGCGCGAGCGCCCCGGACCTCGTCCTGGTCCTCGGCTGGTCGCAGATCTGCCGTCAGGCCTTCCGTGCCATCCCGCGGCTGGGCGTGATCGGGTTTCACCCGTCGGCGCTGCCGCGTCTGAGAGGCAGGGGTGTTATCCCCTGGACCATCCTGCTTGACGAAAAGACCACGGGTTCGTCGCTCTTCTGGATCGACGAGGGCACGGATTCCGGCCCCATCATTCTGCAGCGTCTGTTTTCCGTCGCGCCGGATGAGACGGCGCGTAGTCTCTACGGTAAGCATGTGCGCAATCTGGCGGAGATGGTGCCGGAGGCCGTTGAATTGGCGGCAGCCGGCAAGGCGCAGCGGATGGAGCAGGACCACAGCCTGGCAAACTATTGTGCAAAGCGTGTCGCCGAGGATGGCTTGATCGATTGGCAGCGCCCGGCAGTGGAGGTGCTGCGACTGATCAGGGCGGTCGGCGAGCCCTATCCCGGCGCCTTTTCGCGCCCGGACGGAAAGGTCGTCCATATCGATGCGGCGCGGCCCTTCGCGGACTCTTTCCGTTACATCGGCCTTGCCGCGCAAGTTCAGACCCATACGGCGGATGGGTTTACCGTCATGTGCGGAGATCGGCAGTGCATCGAGGTAACCGCGTGGCGCACGGCTGACGGCCGGCGCCCCCCGGTGCACAGCAAGTTGGGAGCGTAATCGCGCGGGCATTGCATCGGGTTCAGTCAGGCGGGGCCACAGTGATTGCCTTGGCCCCTCGTCCTAACAGTCAAGGAGAAGGCGTGTATGGCGTACCGATCGTTCAAGATCCTTGTCTCTTCCGCGGGAAGGCGTGTTGGCCTGATCGAGTGTTTTCGCCGGGCAGCGCGCGCGCTGGACATCGATATCCAGATTCTGGCCTGCGATCTTGATCCTGATCTGAGCGCGGCCTGTGCCGTCGCCGACCGGGCTTTCGCGGTACCCGCCTACAATCACCCGGAGTTCACGGGCCGTCTGGCGGAGATCGCGCGGGCGCATGATGTGCGCCTGCTCGTACCAACGATCGATCCCGAACTGGTGCCGCTTGCGGCAGCGGCGGGGGATTTCGACCGCTTCGATTGCCGCGTGCATGTGAGCACTCCGCCGGTCATCGACGTTGTGCGCGACAAGCTCGAAACCATGCGCGTGCTCGACGCGGCCGGGGTCCCGGTCCCGCGAACCGGCATGCTGGAGGAGGTTCGCGGCGAGCTCTCCCGCTTGGACTGGCCGCTGTTCCTCAAGCCCAATGCCGGGAGCGCAAGCCGCTCGATCAGCATGGTGCGCTCAATGGCCGATCTGCCTGAAACGACCGCAGAGCCGATGATCCTGCAGCAATATCTGGACGGCCCGGAGCATACGGTCAATGCGTTCGTCGATGACGGCGGCACATTGCAGTCGGTCATTTCGCATCGGCGCTTGCGCATAAGGGCAGGCGAAGTCGAAAAGGGCGTCACCGAGCGCCATCCGGCGCATCGGGCGATGGCTGAGGGTATCTTGCGAGCGTTGCCCGACTTGCGCGGTGCGTTCTGTTTCCAGGTCATGGACGATCGCCTGACGGGCGCTCGGGTGATCGAAATCAACGCCCGTTTCGGCGGCGGCTATCCGCTTGTGGATCATGCCGGCGCGACCTTTGCCCAATGGCTGCTGGAGGAAGTGGCAGGCTTGCCGAGAACGGTCCACGACGATTGGCGAGAAGGTGTGCTGATGCTGCGATACGATGCAGCGGTCTTCAGGGGATAGGCGGATGGGCGAGCAGGTGCTTGTCTTCGATCTCGACGATACGCTCTATTTGGAGCGGGATTTTGCCGCAAGCGGCTTCAGGGCCGTTGATGCCTGGCTGGCGAAGCATCTGGGCGCGGAAGGCTTTGCCGGGCATTGCGAGGCAGCTGCTGCGAGCGGGCACAGCGGGCGCGTTTTCGATACGGCGCTGGCAGCGATCGGCATTGCCGTCGACGAAGCGTTGGTCGGCCAGTTGGTTGCCGTCTACCGCGGACACCGGCCGGAGATAGCTCTCGCCGACGATGCTCGCCGCTATCTGGAGCGTGCGCGCGTCGGCCGAAGAGCGATCATCACCGACGGGCCGGCGGCCACGCAACAGGCCAAGGTCAAGGCGCTGGGGCTCGAAGCCTTGGTGGACCGGGTGATCTTCACTGATCTTTGGGGGAGAGAATTCTGGAAACCGCATGCACGGGCCTATGAGGCGATCGAGAGCTGGGCGGACGTCAAGCGGGACAGTCTCGTCTACATCGCCGACAATCCGCTCAAGGATTTCGTCACGCCACGCCGGCGCGGATGGCAAACTGTGATGGTCGCGCGCGAAGCGCGGGTTCACCGCACGGCGGCGCCGGACGAGGCGCACCAAGCGGATAGTCGGATCAGCGATCTCGACGAACTGGACGAGGCATTGCGGTCACTCGCCGCTGGTGAAGCGGTCTCTCGGTGAGCTTTTCGCGAACGGGACTGCCAGTACAGGCAGGAACTGGCGGAAGTGGCGGCCGCGGAGCGCGTATTCAAACCCGCGGCCGCCGGTATTTTTACGCGAAGGTGAAGTCCGCCGCGCTGAAGTTGGCCGCAGACAGGGTACCGTTCGGATCGTCGACGACGATCTGGAAGGCGTGGCCGGCCGAATCCTGTGCCTTCAGGATCACGTCGCCGCTCGGGTCGTCATAGGCATAGACCGTGCCGGGGCCACCGGTGTTGGCGTAGCGGGTGATGCCGAGCTTTTCGAGCACGATGCGATCGAGACCATCCTGGTAGTCCATGATGGTATCCCGTCCATCGAGTGCGCCCGCGCCCTTGAGCACGAAGCGGTCGGCGTCAGCGCCGCCCCAGAGGAAGTCTGAGCCGGTGTCGCCGATCAGGGTATCCCTGCCGGCATCGCCGCGGATCGTGTCGTTGCCCGAGCCGCCATAGAACAGGTCATCGCCATCGCCGCCATTCAGCGTGTCGTTGCCGTCTTCGCCGCTGATGCTGTCGTTGCCGCCATCACCGTAGACGAGGTCGTCGCCTGCGCCGACGCTGATCCTGTCGACGCCGGCACCGCCATGGGCCTCATCGCGACCGCTCTCGGAATCGAGAATGTCGTTGCCGTCGCCGCCATCGAGATAGTTGTCGCCGTCGCCGCCGTCGACCCGGTCATCGCCGATGCCGCCATAGACGTGGTCATTGCCGGACTGGCCCTTGAGCGCGTCGTTGCCGCCTTCGCCATAGATGTAGTCGTCGCCGGCACCGCCACCGACGGCCTGCGTCGTTACCTGGCCGGTTGCCGGGTTGACGCGATTGACGAAACCGTCATTGCCGTCGCCGGCATAGATGATGTCATTGCCCGCGCCACCATCGATATATTCCTCGCCGGCGCCGCCGTAGAAGGTATCGTTGCCGGCACCGCCGAGCATGGTGTCGTGGCCATCGCCGCCGTCGAGGATGTCGTCGCCGTCCTCGCCGTCGAAGATGTCGTTGCCCAGGCCACCGACGAAGTGGTCGTTGCCAAGGCCGCCATCGAAGGAGTCGTTGCCGACGCCGCCTTCAGCATAATCGTCGCCTGGACCGGCCTTGAAGAAGTCGTTGCCGTCGCCACCGTACATGCGGTCGTTGCCGTCGCCACCGTCGAGATAGTCGTCTCCGGCATAGCCCCAAAGGCTATCGTCGCCGCCATATCCATAAATTGTGTCAGCTACGTTCGTGCCATAAAGCGTGTCAGCTACGGGTCTTCCCTTAACGATCATGTTTCCATCCTTTATTAGTGGGGCAGAATACGCGCCGTTGCTTTTACCGACCGCCGCGCAAAGACAGCAAGCGACCTTAGCGTGTGAAAACTGTGATCTGTCGTGTTAAATGGTGGGGGTCTAAAATAGCATCTATAAGCAACCGCTACAACAGATGTATAGTACCTACTCAACCTCCGGCACGTTGACATCGGGGAACACTTCCATCGATACGGCCCCACTCAAATTCCTGGAAACGGTGTCGTTGCAGCATGGTAGACAACAGAATCACAAGCGGCAGTTTACGATCTGCGTTCCGGCGCAGCGTCATAGATCTCGGCTTGTTCTCGACGGTCGTCAACGTGTTGGCGCTGACCTCGCCGCTGTTCCTGATCCAGGTTTATGATCGGGTTTTGCCTTCTTCGAGCATCGAAACGCTCGTCTATCTCACGATTATCGCGTTCCTTGCCTTCGCGTTCCTCGGCCTGCTCGATGTGATTCGGGCGATCTATGCGGTGCGCATGGCGGCCAAGCTCGACAGCGAGCTCGGGGCGGCCGCGTTTGCGAACGTGGTCGCGGCAACGGGCCGGGAACCGGGCGATATCCAGCCTTTGCGCGATCTTGCGACCGTTAGAGGCTTCGTCGCTTCACGCGGCACGCCGGTCCTCTTTGACCTGCCGTTCTCGCCGGTGTTCGCCGCACTCCTTTATCTCCTGCATCCGCTGCTCTTTCTGATGACGACGATCGGCGCGATCGTGATCCTGCTTTTGGTTTTCCTCAATCAGTACATGAACAAGAAGGCGTCGCAGTTCGCACAGGAGCGTATAACCAGCGCTAATCTCACGGCGCAGATGTTCAGCCGCAATGCCGAGACTGTGCGTGCGATGGGCATGACGAACAATGTCGGTGAGGTCTGGGGCCGCCAGTTTGCTGCCGCGACCGCGGCAGCGGACGGAAGCCTCGTCGTCAACGCAATCTTCGGCGGCATATCGCGATCGATCAGAATGATCCTGCAGATGGCGATCCTCGCTGTTGGCGCGACCCTCGTCTTAAAGGGGCAGATGACTGCCGGCATGATTTTCGCGTCGTCGATCCTATCGGGCCGCGCGCTGCAGCCGCTCGATCAACTGGTCGGGATCTGGAAGCAGGCAATGGATGCGCGCAGCGCCTGGTCGCGGTTCGAAAAGGTGATCGAGGCCGGCAGTGTCGATAGCCGCAAGCTTCTGTTGCCGAACCCCGCCGGCGATATCGCCGTGCGTGATTTGCTCTATGTTTCGCCCGACGCCGGAGCCGACCCTGAGCCGATCCTGAAACGGCTGAATTTCACGATCGCTGCCGGCGAAAGCGTTGCAGTGGTCGGCCCGAGCCGGGCGGGCAAATCGACGCTCGCGCGGCTTCTAACCGGCGCCGTTGCCCCGACAGCGGGCTCGATCACCATCGACGGTGCGGATCTGAGAACCTGGGACGCGGCGCAGCTCGGCGGCCTCATCGGCTATCTCTCACAGGACGTGCAGCTGCTGCCGGGCACGATCGCCGCCAATATCTCCCGCTTCGAGCCGGATGCAGCCGACGAGGCGGTCGTTGCGGCCGCGCGCGCGGCTCATGCAAATGATCTCATCCTGTCGCAGGCGAAGGGCTATCAGACCCCGATCGGGCCCGGCTCCAACAATCTCTCCGGCGGCGAGCGGCAGCGCATCGGGCTTGCGCGCGCCTTCTACGGCTCCCCGCGTCTTCTTGTTCTCGACGAGCCGAACGCCAACCTCGACAGCGAAGGGGAAGCGGCACTCGGACGGGCGCTGAGAGACGCGAAAGCGCGCGGCGTCACGATCGTCATTGTCACGCACCGCATTTCGATCGCCACGACGTGTGACCGGATCCTGGTGATGAAGAATGGCAGGATTGATGACTTCGGCCCAACGGACGAGGTTGCGCGTCGGGCGCAGTCCGAAAGGGCGGACCGGGCGGCAAAGGCGGCGGCTGTCAAGCGACAGGCGAACCCGCCGCCGACAAACATTTCCGCCTTCCTGCCTGGCAGAACCGGGGATCGGCCATGACGGCGGCGACCACTCGGCGCTCCTGGCGCGAGACAATCGTGACCGATACCGGGCTGGTCGCCCGGCTCGGCTATGGAACGCTTGTCCTCATCCTTGCCGGTTTCGGCTATTGGGCGGCAACGGCGCCGCTCTCCGGTGCCGCAGTCGCTTCCGGCACGATCACGGCCACGGGCCGCAATGTTCTCGTGCAGCATCTGGAAGGCGGGATCGTCAGCGAAATCGCGGTTCGCGAGGGCGATGCGGTCGCAAGGGGGCAGACGCTCGTGGTCCTCGACGACACCGTCGCCCGCACGCAGCTCAACCGCCTTGCCAAGCAATGGGTGGCGCTGAAGGCGCGGGAGGCGCGCCTTGCCGCCGAACGGGACGGCCGGCGGGACCTGACGATCGCGATCGGCAACGCGCCAGCCACGATGTCGGCCGCAAACCGTGACCTGACCGAAGAGCAGGTCAAGGAGTTCCAGACCCGGCTTGCCCGCTTCACCTCCGAAACCGTTATTCTGCAACAACGGGTCGAAAGCATCAACGATGCGCTCGATGGCTTGGCCGCGCAGAAGGCGGCCGTCGAGAAGCAGACGCAGATCGTGCGCAGTGAAGCCGAGCGAAAGTTCAATCTCCTGGAAAAGGGGCTGACGAACCGCACGGAGTACACGCAGCTTCTTCGCGTCGAAGCGGACCTGCTCGGCCAGGTCGGCATGCTGCAGGCAGAATCCTCGTCGAGCCGCACCCAAGTCGCAGAAGCGCGTGAGCAGATCGAACGGCTGAAGACCCAGCGCGTCGAGCAGGCGGTGACCGCGATGAACGAGGTGAAGACCGGGCTTGCCGACGTGGAAGAACAAGTCGAAGCCGCGCGCCGTGTGCTCGAGCGCACCGTCGTCAAAGCGCCGGTGGACGGCGTCGTCGTCGCCTCGGTCTACAATGCCGTCGGCAGTGTCGTCGGTCCCGGCGAGAAGATCATGGAGATCCTGCCGACAGGGGACTTGGTCGTCGATGCGCGTATTCATCCGCAGGACATCGACGTCGTCCATGTCGGTCAGCCGGCAAGGGTCCGCCTCTCGGCGCTCAATACCAGCTTGACGCCAGAGGTTTCTGCGACGGTTGCCCATGTCTCGGCCGACCGCCTCACCGATCCGGCGACGCGCGAGCCCTATTACAGGGCCGTGTTGCGCCTGGATACGCCGCTGCCGCCCGGCGTGCGCATGGAGCAGCTGCATCCGGGGATGCCGATCGACGCCTTTATCGAACTCGGCGACCGCACCTTCCTTGAGTATCTGATCCGGCCGATTTCCGACTCCTATCGACGCGCCTTTGCGGGGGAATGACCCCACAAGGTCTTTCCCGGGCGGGAATGCAGTGGGTCGACATTTAGGCTGAGGTCGCAGGGACGCGCTCTTTGCATGGTCGGCTGGCTGGTCCATTTCCGGTGGTCGGCGAGTTCCTGTCGGCGCCCCCCGATTGTCACCTGAGAGCGGTTCCAGGCTGCATGCTGGGGTATTGGAGTGCCATCTCCGGACGCGCCAAGATTTATCCGATGTATATCCTCGCGTGTTATTTAACGTGTTCGAGTTATTATTTCATACTCTAAAATTATCGTCCATTTAATATTAAAAAATACGCGAATTTGATTTCGTGACTTAAGTTTTATTTCTTTATTTCGCGCGGTGCATTCTGTCTCCTGGGTGATCGGATGGCCGCTAGTTAATCCCAAATGATTATGGATTAATTTGCAGTAATACTATTGAGTTCTAAGATAATTAGGGAAATTGCTTCCGATAAAACGAAAAGATAATTTACACGCAGTTTTTGGCGTGCGAGAGTTTTGGCGAAGTTGGCGTATCTTATTGCTATGACCAAAGCTTGTATCAGTGCATAGAAAAAATAAATTTCAGGTAACTTTGTATGATCTGATCGGTATCAGAAGTTTATTCCAAACAAATTCAACGAGACATGACGTCTCAAGGCGCGTCATTCGTCCGTCCGTTCTCGGCGCGGCGGTTGACTGGCGTTCTATGGATCGAAGGGTGTCGCATGCATCGCAACGAGGCCGCTGCCCAGCCCACGCAAGCCGTCGCCCCGTCTCCGCCGTCAATGGCGAGATACTGGGCAAGGTTCCTCACCATATTCACCTGGTTTGCCGCCGTCGGACGTGCGCTTCTGCGCCTGGCGGCAAGAACGACCGTATCGTCGGTCAAGCAGGTTCGTCGATCGCGCGTGCTCTATGCGATGGACATCGCGTCTGCAGCCCTGGCGCTCGTGGCCGCCTTTTTTCTGCGCTATGGCTTCGACGCCATGTCGACGCGACCGGAGCTTATCTGGGCGCTGCTAACGACCGGACCGCAATATCTTCTGGCCTGTGCGCTCGCTTTTCCGATTGCGGGATTGTACGCCCGCGACTGGCGCTACTGCTCCGTCTCGGACCTGCGCTCGATCCTTCAGGCCGTCTTGATCAGTTCGGCGGCGCTGGTGTTGATGTCGTTCTTTGCCAACCGCCTCCAGGATATGCCGCGAAGCGTTGTGCCGCTCGAGGCGCTGCTTTTGACCGCATTCCTTTCGGCTTCGCGACTGAGCTTCCGGCTCGACGAACTGGCGCTGCGCCCAACGCGGCGGCAGCCGGTCGCCGAGGACAATGCCGACCGCATCCCGACCTTGCTCGTCGGCAGCGGCCATGCGGCAGATCTCTATCTGAGAGCGCTCCGCCGCGATCCGCATTGCAGCCATAAGCCGGTCGGCTGCTTGGAAGCGACGCCGGAGCATACGGACATGACCTTGCGCGGCATTCCGATCCTTGGCGCGCTCAGCGATTTCGAAACTGTGGTCTGCGCACTCGCAGAAAGTGGACAGTTGCCGCGCCATGTCGTCTTTACCGAAGCGCTTTCGGCGTTCGGCGAAGCCGCTGAGGATGTGATGCGGCGCGCCGAAGCGCGTGGCATGACCGTATCGCGCCTGACGCAGATCACGGAACTCAAGAGCGCCAAGCAGGAAAGCCGTTTCGAACTACGCTCGATCGAGCTGACGGATCTTCTGGAGCGCCCGCAGGCAGCCCTCGACAACGAGGCAATTCTCCGCCTCGTCCGCGGTCGGCGCGTCCTGATCACCGGCGCCGGTGGTTCGATCGGCAGCGAACTCACCTTGCAGGTGGCGGCGCGTGAACCGGCCGAACTCATCCTCGTCGAGAACTGCGAATACAATCTCTATGCGATCGACATGGAACTCGGCGAGCGCTATCCGGCCGTCAAGCGGACGGCAAACCTTTGCAACGTCCGCCGGGCCAATCGCGTCAACGACGTCTTTGCCAAGTATCGGCCGGAATTGGTCTTCCATGCCGCAGCTCTCAAGCATGTGCCGATGGTGGAGCTTAACCCTTGCGAGGGCGTGCTGACCAATGTGATCGGCACGATGAACGTCGCGAACGCCGCCCGCCGCTTCAAAGTGCAGGCGATGGTGCAGGTGTCGACCGACAAGGTCGTCAACCCGACGAGCGTGATGGGCGGGACCAAACGGCTGGCCGAACTCTATTGCCAGGCGCTCGACCTTCATTGCCTGAAGAAGGGTTCCGGCCCGCGCTTCATGACCGTTCGCTTCGGCAACGTGCTCGGATCGAGCGGCTCGCTGATCCCGTTGTTCAAGCGGCAGATCGCCAAGGGTGGTCCGCTGACGGTAACAGATCCGCGCATGACGCGCTTCTTCATGACCATTCGTGAAGCCGTCGAACTGACGCTGCAGGCTTCGGCCTATGGTCTGGAAGGCGAAATCGGCAAGGGCGAGATTTTCGTTCTGGACATGAATGAACCGATCAAGATCATCGACATCGCCAAGCGGATGATACGCCTTGCCGGTCTGACGCCGGGCAAGGATATCGATATCGAGATCATCGGTCTCAGGCCCGGCGAAAAGCTCTATGAGGAGCTGTTCGACAGCGGCGAGCAACGCATCAGTTCACCTATTCCAGGTGTGCTCGGCGCGATGCCGAACGCCGTGCCCCTGGCGACGCTCAAGGAGATGTTCGCGCGCCTGAAGCTCTTTGCTGAACTCGGCGATCAGGCGATGGTCTTTGCGATCATGAACAGCCTCATTCCCGGCTTCGACAAACATCCGGCTGAAGGCACGGCTGGCGCGCCCTCGTCGGACGACGGGGAGGAAGTGGCCGCCGACGCCGATGCCGCGCATCTCACCGACGATGTCCTGCAAGCAGCGCTGTCGAGCCTTAGGCGGGGGCCGCCTTCGACGCCGATGCCGATGTGATCTGTGCGATCTTTCGAACGCTTGTATGGAGCGCGCCCTGATGTTGATTGACGCGAGCGACTATTCTCCGGTCAGGCTGCCGCCACAGCGGGCGGCTGCCGCCGCGGGATCGGCGGTTGCCGGCGTGGTTCCGAAACAGCGGATCGCGGTGCTTTCGAGCTACAGTCGCTCGCTCACCAATTTTCGCCTGGAGTTGCTGCGGCGCCTGGTGGAGGCCGGCCATTCGGTCCTGGCCGTCGGGCCGGAGCAGGACGAGGACGTCGTCCGGCAGCTTGCCGCGATCGGTGTAGAGTTCGTCCGCTCGCCCATGAGCCGCACAGGGCTCAACCCACTGACGGATCTCGCGACGCTCTGGTCCTACTGGCGGCTGTTACGCTCGCGGCAGATCGATGTCGTGATCCCCTATACGATGAAGCCGATCGTCTACGGCGGCATTGCCGCTCGTCTGGCCGGCGTCGAGCGACGGTATTTTCTCGTGACCGGCCTTGGCCATGTCTACTCGGAGGCCGCAGGAAAGCGGTGGGTCGGGCGCCGCATCAAGCAACTGAGCGTGCTGCTCTACCGGCTGGCGCTGAAAGGGGCCGGCGGGGTCTTTGCCTATAATCGTGCGGATTCGGCTGATATCGAGAGCTGCAGGCTGATTTCCGACCCGCGCGCGCTGACGCTCGTGCCGGGCTCAGGCGTCGACCTCGACCACTATGCCTTTTCGAGCCCGCCCCGCGGGCGCCCGGTTTTTCTGGTCGTCGCCCGGCTGCTGAAGGACAAAGGGATCAGCGAGTATGTCGAGGCCGCGCGCCTCGTTCGCCAGCAGTTCCCGGAGGCCGAATTTCGTCTTCTGGGACAGTTCGATCCCAGTCCGGCGGCGATCTCCGCTGAAACCATCGATGGATGGGTCAAGGACGGCAGCCTGAACTATCTCGGCGAAACCACGGATGTGCGCCCGCATCTCAGCGATTGCAGCGTCTTCGTCCTTCCGTCCTACTATCGCGAGGGCATACCGCGCAGCATTCTTGAGGCAATGTCGACGGGGCGCGCGATCGTCACAACCGATCTGCCGGGCTGCGACGAGACAGTGGTCGACGGGCTCAATGGTTACCTTGTGGAGCCGCGCAACGCCAAGCAACTGGCCGAAGCCATGTGCCGCTTCCTGAGGGCGCCTTCACTGATCACAGACATGGGGCTCAGGTCTCGTGAACTGGCCCAGTCAAAGTTTGATGTGCATGCCGTGAACAAGCTGCTTCTTGAGCGCATGGCGCTGATCTGACAGGAATATTTCATCTTGTCCAAAATAGTCGAGAGTGTTCGACAAGAAAGAACAACCGCGACGATGCTTTGTCAGCAACTTTTCGGCTGCGCGCGTTTCTAACGGTAAATGGGAAACTCATATTTTTCGATGTATACATTACTAATAGTTGTTGAGTTGATCATTGCTATGCATAATCGCCTTTGAGGAATATTTGAGGCGATCGTCTTACGATGGCGGGCAGCGTCGTTCACATCATCAACGACCTTAACGGAAACGGCGGCGCCGAGCGCCTGGTCGTGGAAATGGCGCAGCGGCAGGCGCGGTTTTCGGCAACGGTGATCGTGTGGAAGGGAGCGAACAACGAACTCCTGGAAGACGCGGCTTTTGCTGCAGTGACGATCATTGCGGTCAAGCTGTCGAGCCCCCGTTCGATTGCCAGAGCATGGCGCGCGATGCGGGCGGCGGACGTCGTGCACGTCCACCTGTTTCCGTCCCTCTATTTTTGCGCGTTTCTGCCTTTTCGGAAAATCTACACCGAACACAACACCTGGAACCGCCGAAGGGCGAGGCGGTGGCTGCGAGGTATCGAACGGTGGGTCTATGGCCGTTATGACTGCGTTGCGGCAATCAGCGCACCTGTCCGCGACCACCTGTCCGAATGGCTGGCGCCCATGGCCGCGAAAATCCACATCGTCGAAAACGGTGTCAGCCTGGACCGGTTTGCGTCGGCGCGCGACCGCAAGCCGAGAGAGGATGGGCTCTTTTACATAGGCATGGTCGGAAGTTTCACGGAGAAGAAGGACCAGGAAACCATCGTGCGGGCCCTGCAGCGGCTTCCGGACAATGTCCATGCGGTCTTTGCCGGTGTGGGGGACCGTCGACCGATCGTCGAGGAACTGGCCGGGGCTCTGGGTCTGCGCGAGCGCGTCCATTTTTCCGGGCTGGTCCGGGATATCCCGGCGTTCCTCAGCCGCCTTGATCTCTATGTGCAATCGTCCCATTGGGAGGGCTTCGGGGTGGCCGTGGTCGAGGCGATGGCGTCGGACCTGCCGGTCCTGGTCAGCGATGTCGGAGGGCTGGCCGTGGTCGTTGACAACGACGACTACCGGTTCCCGGCGAAGAACCACGGGCAACTCGCCGACCGCATTCGCGAACTTACCAGCGATGATGAGAAATATCGCAATGCGACGGCCTATGCGCGCCGCCGTGCACAAGGCTTTTCAATCGACCGGACCGTCTCGTGCTACGAGGACCTTTACGAGCTGATCAAGCCCGGTCCGCCGTCATTGACGGCGGCCGGCGCAGATGCCGGCGCCCCTCGGTTCCACCGTTCCTCGCACCCTTCACAGGACCTGCGCTGAGCAGTCGTTGCGTTCGGCCGGAGGAAAGCAGAGAAGAAAGAAGGCGGGCACGATCTGGCGAACGGGGGCATGGCATGACGCAGCGGCTCATTTGAAAGCAACTGCTGAAATGTAACTTGGAATCTCCGGGGGAGTTGGTATTATCCCTGCATTGTTTTCGAATATACTGAAATTAACTGTTGTCGTTTTCATGTTTTGGGAGCCGATGTCGGCCAATCTACCCTCGGGATCACTGTAGCGGGCGCTGAGCCCCTGTCTGGAAAGGCAGGCGGCAAAGTATTCGGTCGCTGCCAGATGCCCTCTGGGTTCGAGAGCCGCAGGCAATTTTTACAGGTTGTCCGACCATGGTGATGAGCGCCCGACAATTTTATTCTGGAAATGACGGCTCGACGGACTGGGTTCGGGAGTCGGAGTTCTTCGCAAAACTGAAGATGCGAAACGGCACCTTCAAACTCACGCAGCCGTCGCGCTTTCGCGAGCTGGAAACCGCATTCAGGCCCTTGCTTTCGCAGCGGGCGACGCAGTTGCGGGAGGTGCTCGATGTCGGTGTTTCTACCGGTGTGACGACGGTCGAGCTATTGCGATACCTGGAGGCCTGCGGGGCGAAGCCGAAGATCACAGCCACCGATCTCTTCATCGACGCGCACATCGTCGAGGTGGCGCCGGGGGTTCGCGTTCTTGCCGATCCGGAAGGCTGGCCGCTTCAATATGATGTCGCCGGTCTTGCGATCCGGCCCTGGATCCGACGGCTCGACTATGTCTCCCTTGCCTTCATCCCGCGGCATCTGGCGAAATCCATGCTGCAGCCGCGCCTGCGCGCGCTGATCCGCAGCGGAAGGAGCGAGCCGGTCCAGATGATCACCCGGTCGTTGTCGCGTGACGATTCTATCGCGTTTGTCGAGGATGACATCATGCGGCGCTCACCGGATTTCGCCGGCCGCTTCGATCTCGTCAGAGCAGCGAACATTCTCAACAGGAGTTACTTCTCTGCCGCGCAGATCCGGTCGGCAGTGTCCAACATTCGATCCTATCTGAGCGGCGCCGGAAGCCTGCTGATTGTGACCCGGACGAACGAGAAGGGTGAAAACGGGGGCACGCTTTTCGAAGTGGGCGCCGACGGCACGTTCACGGTGCTGATGCGCGTCGGTTCCGGATCGGAGGTCGAAGACCTGATCCTCGGCTGTCCAGCGCCCTGACGCTCTCCCTATAGGTCTTCTCGAGGGCAAGCCTTAGCCTTGTTCCTTCTCAAGTCTCTGCGAAACGGTAAACCTGGCTGCGGGAGCCTTGACGCCGCCTGGGCGACAAGGAAGATTGCAACCCAGACGGAAGGTCCGGTCACGGACGCACTGGCCGAGTGCCGGTCGCGCTCCACGGTCGGCTCGGCGGCTCAGGAATCCACCTACACTTAAGATCCAGGCGCCTCCGATCGCGATGAGGTGTCGCGAGGGAAAACGGCTTGAACAGGATACTGGTTACCGGTGGAGCCGGCTTCATTGGCGCGCACCTCGCGCGTCGGCTGGTAAAGGCCGGCCATGACGTGACCGTCCTTGATGATCTGAGTTCGGGAAAGCGAGAAAACGTCCCGCAGGCTGCCACCTTCATCGAAGGGTCGGTGCTCGACCGCGACGCCGTGCGCCGTGCGCTCGCCAATGTGGACGCCTGCATCCATTTGGCGGCGATCTCCTCGGTCGAGCGATGCAAGCGGCAACTGACGTCATCGCACGCAATCAACATAACGGGGTTCCTCACGATCATCGAGGAACTTGCCCACTCCGGGGCTCATTTTCCGCTTGTCTATGCCTCATCGGCTGCGGTTTACGGGGCAAGCCAGGAATTGCCGCTTTCGGAAGCCGGACGTTGCATTCCGTTGTCGCCTTATGGTGCGGACAAGCTTTCCTGCGAACTTCACGCGCGGTCTGCCTATGAGGTCTACGGCATAGCGAGCCTGGGTCTGCGTTTCTTCAACGTGTACGGGCCGGGGCAGGATCCATCGTCTCCCTATTCTGGCGTGATCGCGAAGTTCGCCGAACGGCTGGAGCGCGGTGAAAACATCACGATCCATGGGGATGGCCGTCAGACCCGCGATTTCGTCCATGTGGACGACGTTGTGGAGGCTGTGCTGCACGCGCTTGGCCGCTGGGACACGGGCGCGCGCATCGTCAATGTTTGCAGCGGCGTCGAGACATCGATCAGCGACCTTGCACGGATCATGATCGAGGAAACCGGCAGCCGCTCGGATATCACCTATATCGACGGCCTTTCGGGTGAAGTCAGGCGCTCGCGGGGGTGCGTCGAATCGCTTCACGCAAAACTGGCCTATCGCTGCGTGACCGACCTTCGGGCCGGGCTCGCGCGACTGCTGCAGTGATCTCGATGGCAGAGCGGGCGGCGATGCTCGCCTGCTGCGGAGTGGGGGCGATCGCGCTATTGGCGTCCTCTTGCTGTTCAAAGCATGGTGCGTGCCATTCCTCGCCCTTGAGACTTTTGTGTTCAACTTCCATGGTGTAGAAACGCCGGAAACGACCCAAACGGGAATCATCGAGGGGATCTGCGCATGGAACTGCTGACGCTTCAACATTTCGCGGGTTGCGTCGGTCAGGAGTTCGATCTGTCCCTTGGTGAGAGCACGGTGCCTTTGACACTTGCGGAAGCCACACCCGGTACGACGCCGATCTTGCCGGGCATGCTTCGCGCGCCCTTTTCGCTGATCTTCCGCAGCGGTTCAGCGATCGTGCTGCCGCAACAGATCTACCGGCTTAAAAATGCGTCGCTCGGCGCACTGGACATTTTTCTCGTGCCAGTTGCCCGCGACAAGCAGGGTATTGTCTACCAGGCCGTTTTCAATTGACGCTGAAGTGGGCGGTCAGCGGGGCTCCGCTTCGTCGAAATCGCCGGGCGACCACTCCATCTTGATATGCGAGCCGACATCGTTGATGCCCCGAAATCCAAGGCGCTGATAAAGTGCTTGGGCTCGAAAGTTTCGTTGTTCGACATGCAAGGTGAGAACGCACGCCTTTGAGGTTGCGGCCTCACGCTGAATAGCCGTCAGTAAGGCTGTGCCTTTGCCCTGGCGGCGCCACTCAGGCAGGAATCCGATGTCGACGATGAGCCAGCGCTCCTTTTCCGCGTCCAGATAGAGCCGGCCGACCGGCTTGTCTCCGATTTCGACAACGAGATAGTCCGCGTCCGGATAGACCGACCGGTAGTGGCGATGTTGGGCGATAAATTGTTGTTCGAGAAAGACCTGCTTCTGCTCAGGCGACCATGGCACGGCCGCCAGTTCGTCCGCCCGAAACGACGAGTAAAGCTCGAGCAGGAACGCAATGTCGTTCGTGCAGGCATGGCGCAGGGAAGTGCCCAGCACCTCCAATCGGAGTGGATCAGACCGGATCGGAAAATCGACCGCGGCAATGTCAGTGTGCGGCTTCACCCGAACGACGGAAAGTTGCCGTTAAGCGCGATGCAGAAATTTACCGCCAGGTAGGGCTGTCGGTTTTCGTGCGGGAGGTTTCCACCCGACAGACCGATCATGGAAGGAGCAAACTGGGCATCCGGTTGGGCAGTGCTCACCGCCATGACCGTGTGCTCCGTTGGCAGACTGAGCGAGTTTCCGGCAGACGGCGTACTCGCTCTTTTCGTCCCGTCTGTCTGGTTGTAGATGGTCAGTGAATGCGTATGTGCCGGCATTTCAGTTGAAAGCAGGGTAACATTCTGTGTCCCGAAGACCTCTCCGATCGTCCGGGGCGTAAGACCTGGACCTGTCCCCTGATTGCACGGTGCGCGTCCGGCAAAGTTCGGCAACTGGAAATTGCTCTGACCGTTGCCGCCATACGACGTGCCGATGAGCGAGAACAACGCCGTATTTTGCTGGATGGGCATCAACGGTCCGTTGCAGAACGCCCAACCATAGGGTGCGTAATTGAAACTGAAGAGCTGGATCTCGCCAATGAAAGGCTCTGTCATTCTTATCCCCTTATTGTGAAATACAGGCCCGAATCAACTTTGCTGCGGAAAGATTCCGTATAATGCAATGCAAAAGTGCGTCGTCAGCGTCGGCATCGTGTTGTCATGAGGCTGACTGCCGCCTGTGGGGCTGGTCGAATTCGGCGACGTCCCGCGCCCGGTCAGGCCGCTCACGTCCGTTGCGTAGAGTGTGTCGCTGGCAACCGCTCCTAACATGACAGTCGGCCCGACCGCCGTGGCGTCGGCAGTGGCCGTCGTTGCGACTATCGGGTGGCCATGCGGTGGGAGTTGGGTGCTGACCAGTGTCACGTTTTCGGTGCCAGCAATCTGACCGAGCACCCGCGTCGTCAGGCCCTGACCCGTGCCCCAGTGCATCGGCACGCGGCCGCGTAGGTCAGGCACACGAAATGTTGACTGGCCGTCTCCGCCGTAGGTGGTCCCGAGCAGCGTGTAAAGCATCTCATATTCCGCGATAGAAAGCAGCGAACCGTCGCAGGTCTGCCAACCGGTGGGAACCCGGGGGAACCCGAATATCCGTATTTCCCCGACATAGGGAGTGCTCATGCTTACCTCCGGTGGCTGAGTTCAGTTGCGCGACGGGTAGACGCCCGACAGCGCGATGCAGAAGTTGATGACGTTGAAGGGTTGCATATTCGCGTGCGGCTGCCCACCGCCCGCAGGCGCGATGCTCTGGGACGATAGAGGGACCTCAGACCCACCGGGTTGCGCATAAATCGGCAGAGTTGTCGTACCGAAGAGCGACGGGGCACGTTGATCTCCAACGGTCGTCGTTCCATTACCCTGATGGAGATGAGAGGGGATCTGCTGCGTATTTAATGTCACGGTCTCCACGCCTCCAATCTCCGCCATCGCGGTGGTAGGTTGCCAGCTTGGATCGACAGAATTGCCGTACGAAACAGGCGCGCGGCCTTGCAAATTTGGTAGCATGAAGTTTGTAGTGCCGTTGCCACCGTAGAATGTGCCCAGCAGGGAAAACAGGGCCTGGTTCTGGGCGATTGCCATCACCTGACCGTTGCAGAGAGCAAAGCCCTTCGGCGCGAAACCAAATCCGGTCATCATGATCTGTCCGACATAGACCTCGGTCATCGCTGCCCCTTCCCGATAAATCTTAGCGACTCTAGTTTGCGCCTTTCGCGCACTCTCCCTTATAACGCGCATCTTGGGAAGAGTGTATGCGGACTCTTTTTTGTTTGAATTCCCGCAAAAGTAGCACTAGTCATGGTTGTGTGACTCGAATTTTCGTGTCAAGCAGTCCGTGGGGTTGGAAGGGACTGATCGTGGCGATGGGCTCGCGTCCACGAAACGCGCAGTGCGTACAGGGGCAGGACATGTTTCACCAGATCTTTGGTCGGGCAGGCGCTGGACGCGGTCACCTTGCGCTGCTCTTTTGTTTCCTCACGGTCCTTTTCCTGGCGGCGATGGCACCTGTGTCTTCGGCGCAGGCTGGCCTCTGCGGAACAACCCAGAACGTGACGGTGCAGTCCGGCGGGAGTGTTACTATCACCTGTTCTGATTGGGGGTTCATCCAGCCTGCGGTCCAAAACCCTGCCCATGGTAGCCTGTCGTTCAACATTCCGCTCACCAACCAGTTGGTCTATGCCAACAACGGTGACGGTACGATGTCCGACACGTTCATCGTGAAAGACGACGACGCCACGCCGGTTACCTTCAATGTGACCGTCGTGCCGGTGAGTTCTCCCTTGACGGTTACCCCCGTTTCCCTGCCTGCACCCGCCATCAGCAGCGCCTACAGCCAGACGATCGCAACGACGGGCGGGGTGGCGCCTTACACCTACGCCCGTGTCGGCGGCGCGTTGCCTCCGGGGCTGACGCTCTCTTCCGCCGGTGTGCTTTCCGGAACGCCGACCGGTTCGGGTCCGTACAATTTCACCGTGCGTGTAACGGATTCGACCGCGCCGACACCGATCACCTTCGACAAGAGCTATGGTGTGACAATCGCAGCGCCCGTGATCGACGTGACGCCGGACAATCCGCCAGATGGTGGGGTTGGCGTACCATATAGCGTCCAGTTTACAGCGAACGGTGGCACGCCGGGATATACCTACACACGCGACACCGGCACCCTGCCCAGCGGCTTGAACCTTTCGTCAAGTGGCCTTTTGTCCGGCACGCCGACTGCGGCAGGAAGTTTTACCTTCAAACTGAAAGTCCAGGACAGCACGACGATTTCGACCGGTGGCGTCCATTTCCTGGCGCAGGACGTAACAGTCATCGTCAACTCCTTTCCACCGGTGACGATCAGCCCGGCGAGCGGCGCGCTTCCTGCCGGAACGGTTGGCAGCGCCTATTCGCGGACGATTTCGGCCAACGGCGGCTCGGGCGCGATCACCTATGCGCTGGCATCGGGCTCGTTGCCGGCAGGCCTTGGGCTGAACGGGTCAACAGGCGTCATTAGCGGCACGCCGACTGCTGCGGCGATCGGGACTGCAAACTTTACCGTCACGGCCACGGCGGCGACCTCTGGCTCGGCCACCGCGAACTACTCCATTGCCGTCAGTGCGCCGCCCGTAGTGCTGACGCCGGCAAACAACACCGCCTTGTCAGGTGGAACGGTGGGCGTTGCGTATTCGAACACGTCGATTTCCGCCACGGGCGGGGTCGGAGCTATGACCTACGAAGTTTCGGCAGGTTCACTGCCGTCCGGTCTCAGCATCAATCCATCGACCGGCGCGATTACTGGAATGCCGGCGGCTGGTGCGTACGGGACCGCCAACTTCACGGTGAAGGCCACGGCCGCAACGGTCGGGTCGGATTCTAAAAACTATTCGATCACGATTGGGGCGCCACCGGTGCTGATGTCGCCGCCGGGTGGTGTGTTGGCGAGTGGTGTCGTAGACGTCGCCTATCCGGGTGTGACAATCCTTGCGAACGGCGGATTGGGCACGTTTTCCTATGCGGTGACATCCGGCTCTCTTCCGAATGGCCTCAGCTTGAGTTCGGCGGGTGAGATTTCGGGCACGCCGACGGCTGCGGGATACGGCACGGCGAACTTCACGATCACCGCGACAGGCTCGATCGGCGGCTCCGGGTCTGCTGCCTACAGCATCGCGATTTCGGCGCCACCGATGACGCTGACGCCCGCGGCCGGCGCATTGACGGCTGCGATGGCGGGGGCGGCTTACTCCGAGACTTCGATCGCCGCGCTGAATGGGCTCGGGGCGGTAAGCTACTCTGTAGCATCGGGCACCCTACCGCCCGGTCTTGCTCTGGCGCCGGCAAGCGGCGCGATCACCGGCACGCCAACGGTTGCGGGCGCCTTTGGCTTCACCGTGACGGCCACCGACATGCATAGCCGGACGGCCAGCGAAAGTTACAGCATCAATGTCGCAGCAATCGCTCCTGATGCTCCGACTGGGGCCGCGGCGACGGCGAATGATGCTAGCGCACGTGTGAGTTTCTCTGCGCCTGCCTTTAATGGTGGCAGCTCGATTACAGGCTACACAGTTACAGCGAGCCCGGGCGGCGTTACCGCGACGGGACCGTCAAGCCCGATCGACGTCACTGGCTTGACCAACGGCACGAGCTATACGTTTACGGTTACCGCCTCCAACCTTGCCGGGACGGGTGTCGCTTCCGGCGATTCCAACGCCGTGACGCCGAAAGCGCCGCAGACGATCACGTTTGCCAACCCCGGTTCCCAAACTTTCGGTACGACGCCAATCTTGACGGCAACGGCGAGTTCCGGCTTGCCCGTCACCTTCACGTCCGCGACGGCTGGTGTATGCACAATCGATCCCGGCGGTGAATTAGCCTTCCAATCGATGGGTACTTGCACCATTCACGCTGACCAAGCCGGTGACGCGGCCACTGAGGCTGCGCCACGAGTAAGCCAAACCTTCGTGGTGAATGCGGTTGCCCCGGCGGCGCCGACGGGAGTTGTTGCGACGGCTGGCGACAGCCAGGCGATGGTTGCCTTTGTTGCGCCCTGGAGCAGCGGCGGGGCGCCGATCTCGCGCTACGTCGTCACCTCGAGTCCGGACGGCATCACCGCGAACCACACGACGAGCCCGATCGTGGTGACTGGGCTGACGAACGGCACGAGCTATACGTTTACGGTGGTCGCCGAAAACAGCGCCGGTCCTGGCCCTGCGTCGGCCGCCTCCAACGCGGTGACGCCGCGCACGATCCAGACGATCACCTTTGCCAATCCGGGTGCCCAGAACTTCGGCACGACGCCGACCCTGACGGCGAGTTCGGACTCAAGCCTGACGGTGAACTTCACCTCGTCGACGACGGCGGTCTGCACGATCAGTCCCGCTGGACTTCTGACCTTCGTATCGATCGGCACCTGTACCATCAACGCCGACCAGCCCGGCGACGGCACCTATCTGCCGGCAACGCAGGTTAGCCGATCGTTCGTGGTCAACGCGATTGCGCCGGGCGCGCCGACCGGCGTTGTAGCCACGGCCGGCAACGCCTCGGCCGAGGTCTCCTTTGCCGCGCCGGCCAATACTGGTGGTGCGCCGATCACCGGCTACACCGTCACAGCCAGCCCCGGCGGCCTGACCGAGACGGGCCCCGCGAGTCCGCTCACGGTGGCCGGCCTGACGAATGGCACCGGCTACACGTTCACGGTGACGGCTGCCAACAGCACTGGTACGGGGCTCGCGTCCGGCGCCTCCAATTCTGTCACCCCGAAGGGGCCGCAAACGATCATCTTTTCCAATCCCGGACCTCAGAACTATACGACGCCGGTGAACCTGATCGCGAGCGCCAGTTCCGGGCTCCCTGTGGCCTGGCAATCCATGACGCCCAGCGTCTGCGTCGTCACTTCAAGCGGTGCGGCAACCTTCCGCAACGGCGGCACCTGCACCATCGAGGTCTCACAGGCCGGCGACGGCGCCTATCTGGCGGCACCCAGTGTCAGCCAGTCGTTCGCGGTCTCGGCGCCGATCTTTGCCTTTTCACCGGCTGCGGGCTCACTGCCGGTTGCAACCGTGGCGACCGCCTATAGCGTGAGCTTCACGGCCACGGATGGCACATCGCCCTATAGCTTCGCGATCGCGAGTGGCGCCTTGCCGGGCGGGCTTTCGCTCGCGTCGTCGGGCGTTCTTTCGGGCACGCCGAACGAGGACGGTACCTTCGCCTTCACGATCGCGGCCACCGATGCCTATGGTGCGACCGGGACCAGCGGCAGCTACAGCCTGATTGTTCGGGTGCAAGCGCCGATTGCCGGAGCAACGACGAAGACGGTTGCCGCCAACTCGACGGCGAATGTCATTGCGCCCAATCTTTCCGGTGGCGCTGCGGCTTCCGTAACCGTCACTACCGCGCCATCACACGGCACTGCCACGGTGGCTGGAACGTCGTTCAACTATACGCCCGCCGCGGGTTTCTCCGGTACTGACACCTTCAGCTACACCGCAACGAACGCGACCGGGACATCGGCGCCGGCGACGGTCACGGTGACGGTGTCTCCACCGATCTTCGCCTTTACGCCGCTTCCGGGACCGCTTCCCGGGGCGACAGTTGCCCAGCCCTACGATCAGACGATTTCGGCGACCAGTGGAACCGGGCCTTACAGCTACGCGATCACCGGTTCGCAGCCGCCTGGCCTGACGCTCGCGGCCAACGGCCGCCTGTCGGGCACACCGACGGTGGACGGCAACTTCAACTTCACGATCGAGGCGACCGACGCGAACGGCGCGACCGGCTCTGTCACCTATAGCTTGGCAGTGGCGGTTGAGGCGCCGTCGGCCGGTGCGGTTGCGCTTACGGTTGCCGCAAACTCGACGGCAAACGTCATCTCGCCCAGCATTTCGGGCGGTGCAGCCGCATCGCTCGCGATCGCAAGCCCGCCGTCGCGCGGCAATGCGTCGGTGTCCGGCTTGCAGATCCTCTATACACCCCAACCCGGCTATTCCGGCGCCGACAGCTTCACCTACACGGCGACGAATGCGACTGGCACATCCACGCCGGCAACCGTCACGGTGACGGTCTCGCCGCCGGTGCTCGTCTTTTCTCCGACCGGTGGCACGCTTGCGGCCGCCGTCGCCGGGGTTTCCTATAGCCAGAGCCTGACGGCCAGCGCCGGCACGGCACCCTATCTGTATCAGGTTACATCCGGGGCATTGCCGGGCGGGCTGACGCTCGATCCAGTCAGCGGCGCGATCTCCGGGCGACCGGGCGCCGACGGCGACTTCGCCTTCACGGTGACGGCGACGGACGCCAACGGGGCGACGGGGCAGGCGAGCTATCGCATTGCCGTCGTCTCGGCCAACATCGTCTTCAGCCCGGCGGCCGGCAGCCTTCCGGATGCCATGGTCGGTGAGGCCTATTCCGCGCCGATTTCCGCAAGCGGCGGCACCGGCGCCCTGATTTACAGCGTCAAGAGCGGCACTTTGCCAAAGGGCATGGTGCTCAATGTCTCGACCGGCGAACTGACCGGGCCGCTGGCCGCGGATGCGGTGCCCGACACCTATCGCTTCACCATTGGCGTCGTCGACAGCCGTGGCGCCAGCGGTTCGGCGGCCTATACGCTCAAACTCAACCCGCGTGCGGTGACGGCGCCCAGCATCGTCGTCGACGTGCCCGCGGGCACGACACCGAACAACGTCTATCTCAACGCCGGTGCCACCGGCGGTCCGTTCACCAGTGCCGCCGTCGCCTCGGTCTCGCCGCCGATCGCTGGCACAGCCGAGATCATCGAGGGCGAGCTTGCAGCCGCCGGCAGCTTTACGCCGGTCGGCTATTATCTAAAGTTCACGCCCAATCCGTCCTATTCCGGTTCGGCGGTGGTTAGCTACACCTTGAGAAGCGCACTCGGTACGTCGGGTGCTGGAACTGTCACTTACAAGATCGCACTGGACCGTGTCGCAGCCGGGGAAGAGATCGACGGCCTGGTACGCGATTTCGTGCGCAACCGGCAGAGCCTGCTGTCGTCGACGGTCAAGGTTCCGGGGCTGATCGAGCGGCGACGGGCGGCGATGAGCACCGATCCGGTGACGACGGCGGTCACACCATCGGAGAATGGCGCGCGCCTTGGGTTTTCCACCAGCCTCACGCAGATCCAGGCGGCGCGCGACGCAGCCGACGCGGCGGCTGCCGGCCAAACCTTCGTGAAGACCGACCAGCCCTTCGACGTCTGGATGGATGGCAGCTTTCTGTTCCACAAGGACAAGGACGACGATAGTGACAAGTGGGGCAACTTCGCCCTGTTTTCGATCGGCGCCGATTACCTGATCAGCGAGCGGGCGCTGGTCGGCCTGTCGTTCCACTACGACTACACGAGCGACCCGACCGACGAGGACGCCGAACTGACCGGCAATGGCTGGCTTGCCGGTCCCTATGCGTCGTTCGAAATCGGACAAGGTGTGTTCCTCGATGCCAACCTGCTCTATGGCGGCTCCTCGAACGACATCGATACCGGTATCTTCACCGGCACCTTTGACACGACCCGCTGGATGGCGGACGTCAAGCTGACCGGCGAGTGGCAGCTCGACGAGATCACGGTGCTCACCCCGAAGCTCAGGGCCGTCTACTTCAACGAAGAGGTCGACGATTACACCGCCAGGAACGCGCTCGGAGAGACGATCGACCTCAAGGGGTTCATCGAGGAGCAAGCCCGCTTCAGCATCGGTCTTGATGTCGAGCGGACGCTGGAACTGGAAAACGGCCTGATCCTGTCGCCGACGGTCGGAGCGGATGTCGGCTTTGCGTCGCTCGATGGCGAAGGCCTGTTTGGCCGGGTCTCGGCCGGGCTCGCGCTCAGCAACAACGACAACTGGGGCCTCGACTTCTCGCTGCTCTTCAACATCGAGGGCGACGGTTCGCAGGCGGCTGGTGCGAAAATCGGTGCGCGCGTCCGGTTCTGACGCCCACGAGGTCTATACGGAGGTATCGCGTTGCGATTGACGCGATACCGATAGATGAGACGGCGCTGGACCGATACTTCCGTTCCGTTGACGGGGCTTCGATCGACCGGCGGCTCACCGGCGACCATTGGCTCTGCGACACCGGTTTGCCGTTTTCCGTCGCGGGCAGCCATCTTGCGTTGTCTTTAGGACTCCGTCTTCGCGGTAGCAACTCCGCCATCGCGCCCTGCGATCATCCCAACCGCCCAGAGCATCCATCTACTTTTCCCTATATCGTTCGCCCCACCACTTGGGCCGCGACCGAAAACAGTAGGGCCGCGAGCGCGACGGCCGTTCCAAACCGCGCGATCTTCATTCGGCGCCCGCGAGCGCCATTCCAATCATAGCCCATCACCATCCTCCAGCCGGCGTCGCGCCTCGTCTGGATGGTAGCGCATATCGTCGAACAAACCCTTCACATCCCATCATCAAACTCCGATGCCTCTCCCTGCGCCAGGAGCTGCGCGAGGGCCGACAGCAATGCCTCCGCGCTGTACCGGTCCAGCAGCACCTCGATCGTCGTATCCGTCGAAGTTGATAGCTCGAAGACCCCCAGAAGGGGATCGAGGGACGCGACAGAATAGTTGCCCAGAAATTCGGCTCTGATCGTTGTCCCGCCAAGCCCAATGGATGCCCTCCTGCCGGCTATTTATCAAAATATAAGATAAAGCTAAAAGAAGTTATTTTGCCTGACCGGGAAAGCGGCATACCCAAACCAAAGTCAGGAGAAAAGCGACGAGAGAAGTCGATCGACTTTTCCTTCAATTGCCTGGCAATCGTGTTCTCTATTTTCAATCACTGCCGCGCCGTAGTTTTCGATCAGGCTGGTTAGGGCGAGGAATTCACTCTCCGCGAGCTTCTTTCGATGATGAGGGAGCCGCATCATCAGGCGGGCGCGTCCGATCCGTTCGAAATCCACCGGCAGGTCCTCAGTTTTTCCGGGCGATTGGCAATTGCAATGGTTAGAGCACGGCGAAAGGGCCCTAGCACTTCAACTTTTCTTCAACACTGGATGAACCAGGAGGACCCGATGCGTCGTCACCGCTCAGGAGGTTGGCGACAGCTGAACAAGTATGGCAGCAAAGTCGGCATGGAGCGGGAGACACTTCTCAGCGCCCGGTCTTTGCAGGCGATGATCGGCGGAGAGCAGAGGCTTGCGGCGGTACGTCGTTACCGAAGCGTCGTCAGGTGGCGTGCGTTCGCCGCCGCCTCGATCGCTTGGAAGCTAGAACAGCCGAGCGACGGCTGTTCCATATCGCGCGGTCATCATGCGGCGCCCGCGTGCATTCAATTTGCCAGATCAGTAATGAAAATGCTTGAAACCGCATCGGTCTTTGGCGCATCAATGCCGCGTCTGCGAAGTCGAACGCTCAACCGGGAAGCCCCGCCTTCTAAAGGGAAAGTTAGCTTGAAGTGCATTCTTGTTGCCCTGTTTCTCGTTTCAGCACTTACATCCTGTCAGGACGTGGTTCCTGGAGCGGGGCCGCTAACTGATGCTATCCTTTCAGACGCCGGCAAGTCACCTGAAGAGCTCCACCGCAATGACGCGACGGTCTATGAGGTCGTTGACGTCGATAATCGATCGGCCAGCCTAATTTCAGCCTATTCAAAGACGACGCTCTCAAAGCGCCTAGGTATGGGTGGAAGGCCGGAAAGCGCGACTGTCGGGATAGGCGACCGCCTCGTGGTCTCGATATTTGAAGCTGGGGCCGATGGCCTGTTCTCAACCTCTAAGTCGAAAGCCGCTAAGATACCTGTGGTCGTTCAACCGGATGGGAAAGCCGCAATCCCCTACGTCGGCGAGGTCAGGTTTGCGGGACTGACCCTTGAACAAGCGAGACGAGCGATCGTTGAGGCGCTCAAAGGCAAGGCCGTTGAGCCTGACGTCATTGTCACTTCGCTGGACACCGCATCGCGCAACGTCACGGTCACCGGCGCGGTCAACGCTGCTTCTGTCGTTCCGCTCAGCCTAGCAGGCGAGAAGCTCACTGACGTAATCACGAAATCGGGAGGTGTACGCGGTGAGACCTATGACACGTTTGTCACTGTAACCCGAGGGAACAAATCTGGCACCGTCTTGATGAGCGCGCTCATCGACAATCCTACAGAAAACATCTGGGTTCAATCCGGTGACGAGATAACCCTGGTTCGCGACCCTCGGCAGTTTACGGTTCTGGGCGCTGTTAAATCCAACAAGCGGCAGGCCTTTGGCTCTCGAGATCTCAGTCTCATCGAGGCGCTCGGCATGAGCAGGGGCGGTAACGATCTCGCGACAGACGCCGAAGGGTTCTTCGTATTCAGATATGAAGAAGCAGAGATAGCAGCATCCTTGCTCGGTAGATCTTGTAAGGCCGTATGTTCTTTCCCTAGACTGTTCTTCCGGTGTCTGTCGTTATGCCAAGCGGCCGGAAAAATTGCAGTTCTGCTGCCCAATAGGGTTCAATTCAACCATCTCGAATCGCCGTAGCGGGCAATTCGGATATTAGAGCTGTGACGATCTTCAAGGCGCCACTCTCAAATCTGGACAAGCCATCCAAACAGACATTTTACGGTCTCAGCGGATTTCTGATTTCGCTTGCTCTTTTCGATAAGCGGAATATCTTCCTCGGCGTCTGTGAATTCGAACGCTCAGACTGAAGGCTCCCTGCGCTCCGAAAGCAATGGGAGCCTTTTTGATTCGGAGGCCCGCCGCACTTCTTCGCGACTACGTAACGCGATCGGATGTGATTTGCCCGTGGCGACCTCATTCATCATGAGAGAACCAATCTCGAAAGTCGCGTTTCGTTATAGGCAGCCGTAGCGATCCGTTCGAATAGCTATCGAAGGCGACTAGATTGAAGCGACAACTTACGCATGCTCAGGCGTTTCTAACAAGTTGGACAGATAGTGACCATAGGACGTCTCGCCATACCGTCGTGCAAGGGTCTCCAGCTGATCACCATCGATGTAGCCGGCGCGATACGCAACTTCTTCCGGGCAAGCCACCTTAAATCCCTGTCGCCGCTCTAAGGTTCCTACGAACTCTGATGCTTCCAGCAAGCTGTCGGGCGTACCCGTATCGAGCCAAGCATATCCCCGCCCGATTCTTTCGACGTGAAGCTTGCCCCGTTCGAGATAAGCGCGGTTCACATCCGTAATTTCATACTCGCCCCGGGCGGAAGGTGTCAGGTCGGCAGCGATGTTCACGACCTCTTCGTCGTAGAAATACAGGCCAGTGACAGCCCAGTTGGAGCGGGGCTTGGCCGGCTTCTCCTCGAGTGCGACAGCCTTCAGTGCGCTGTCGAACTCGACGACGCCATAGCGTTCCGGGTTGCTGACATGGTAGGCGAATACCGTTGCTCCCTCATTGCGTTCCATGGCGCGCTTGAAGAGCTCGGTAATGCCGTGTCCAAAAAAGACATTGTCGCCGAGAATGAGGCACGAGGGATGGCCCGCCACGAAATCGGCTCCAATCACATAGGCTTGGGCAAGGCCGTCAGGGGATTGTTGCTCGGCGTAGCTCAGATTGATTCCCCATTTGGAACCGTCGCCCAGTAGGAGTTGAAAGCTGGGGAGGTCCCGCGGCGTGGTGATGATCAAGATGTCGCGAATCCCTGCCAGCATCAGGGTTGACAAGGGGTAGTAGATCATCGGCTTGTCGTATATTGGAAGCAGTTGTTTCGAGCTTGCCAATGTCATCGGATGCAGACGGGTACCGCTTCCGCCTGCAAGAATAATGCCCTTCATTTCGTCCCCCCCAGGTCCGTCCGGTGCTGGACTACGCGGCGCACGGTGGCTTCGATAGAGCTCTCCCAGTAGGGCAGGCTAATGCCGTGATGTCGCGCGATTTTGCTGCAGTTCAGGCGTGAGTTAGAGGGTCGCGCTGCTGCAGTCGGGTAGTCTGTGGTCAAGATGCGCTTGACCTTGGCGGATGGGCCTCCGAGCCCTGGAGACAGGGCGAGGATTTTTTCCGCTACATCGGCCCAACTCGCATCACCGGTCCCCGCCAGATGGAAGGTGCCGCGCAGAACCTGTGCATCCGATGCTAGCAGGTTATTCGCGATACCGATGATTGCCGTCGTAAGGTCCAGTGCCGATGTCGGGTTTCCTGTCTGGTCCATGACGACTGGCAGTTCGGTCCGGCTTTCGGCGTTGCGAATGATCGTCCGCACGAAATTTCTGCCAAATGGGCTGTAGACCCAAGCGGTTCTCAGAATCACGTGATTGTCGGTGCCAGCGGCGACCGATCGCTCGCCTTCCCACTTGCTTTTGCCGTAGACGTTTACAGGGCACACCGTATCGCCTTCGGTATACGGTGCGGTTTTTGTCCCGTCGAAGACGTAGTCGGTCGATAGATGGATGATCGGGATATTCAGTGCTTTTGCCACGCGCGCCAATTCTTGCGGTGCGACCGCGTTAATCGCGTACGCACTCGTCTCGTCGGCCTCGGCGTGGTCGACTGCAGTATAGGCGGCGGCCGAAATGATCACGTTCGGAGCTGCTGCCCGTATGACGCCGTCGATGCGACTCGGATCCTTCAGATCGAGTTGCGGGCGACCGAGCGGGATGACTTCCAAGTCGCTGCGGCCTTTCCCTTGTTCGATAAGCGACTGAACAACCTGGCCGGTCAAACCCGTGACAACAATGCGCGGTATCTGATTCATTTCCCGACACCAGATTGCAGCGCTCCCAGGCGAACCCCGTCATATCCGTCGCGAAGCGGCGCCCACCACCATTCATTGTCCAGGTACCAGCGGATCGTCTTCTCAATTCCGCTTTCAAAGCTGTCTTCGGCCTCCCAGCCGAGCTCTTCTTCCAGTTTCGTCGCGTCAATAGCGTAGCGCAAATCGTGCCCCGGCCTGTCCTCGACAAACCGGATCAGCTCCTCCCGTCGGCGGCGTGCGGGGACAAGCCCGTCGAGTGCAGCGCAGATGCTCCTGACTACATCGACGTTCCGCCGCTCGTTGCGTCCCCCGACATTGTATGTCTCGCCAATTCTACCGCGCTCTGCGATCAGGTCGAGCGCGCGGGCATGGTCTTTGACAAAGAGCCAGTCGCGAATGTTTGTTCCGTCGCCATAGATCGAGAGTGGCTTGCCTTCAAGCGCGTTCAGGATGGTCAGCGGGATCAGCTTTTCCGGGAAGTGATAGGGACCGTAATTGTTTGAGCAGTTGGAAACCAAGATCGGCATGCCGTAGGTGCGCGCCCATGCCTTGGCGAGATGATCGGAGGCGGCCTTCGATGCCGAGTAAGGCGAACTCGGATCGTATCGTGTCTCCTCGGAAAAGAGCTGGTCATCAGCGAGCGAGCCGTACACTTCATCCGTCGAAACGTGAAGAAAGCGAAACCTGCGTTTGCCCTCGTCTTCCATAGACTGCCAATAGGCCCTTGCGCATTCTAGCAGGTTGAATGTCCCAAGAACGTTAGTTTCGATGAAGTCCCTTGCACCGGTGATTGACCGGTCGACGTGACTCTCGGCGGCAAGGTGCATGACGCGATCGGGCCGGAAGGTGGAAAAGGCCTCCGAGATCGCTCGCCCATCGCTGATGTCAGCTCTGACGAAGCGATAGGAAGGGTTGTTTGCGACGGGCAGAAGGGAGGTGAGCGTTCCCGCATAGGTCAATTTATCAACGTTCAACACGTCATATCCCTTGTCGATAATGAGGTGCCGAACAACCGCTGAACCAATAAAACCAGCCCCGCCGGTGACAAGTACACGCATATCTCAGCGAATTCCTTTTAGCATAAACATCGAGACTAACTTTCTCGTTCGAGCTTAGTTTGTAGATCGTAGAGTTTTGGTTGGTGCTTGTCTTTGTCCGATAAAATAGCGTTATTCGGTGATACGGGCCAGTTTATCCCGAGTTCTGGGTCGCTCCAGAGAAGTCCACGATCATGCTCAGGACTATAGTAATCGGTTACTTTATAGCTGACCACGGTTTCCGGTTTCAGGGTGCAAAAGCCGTGGGCGAAACCAGGCGGAATCCAGAGCTGATGACCGTTCTCTTCCGAAAGCTCCGCGGCTACGAAGTTCCCGTAGGTCGGCGACCCGCGCCGAAGGTCCACCGCCACATCCCAAAGGGCGCCGACGATACAGGAAACCAGCTTTCCCTGTGCTCGCGGCGCCAGTTGGAAGTGAAGTCCGCGCACGGTTCCGGCTTCAAGGGACAGCGATTGATTGTCCTGTACGAAAGGGTAAGCCCCGATATTTTCGGCGAACTGATCAGCCCGAAAGGTCTCCGCGAAGTAACCACGCGCGTCGATCAATCGCTTCGGCTTAATCAAGAAAACGGAGGGAATAGCCGTTTCTTCAATCCGCATCGTATCGTCCTTCATCGTTGTTTCCCGTGCGCGAAATAATACGGCGCTTGTGGCGTTCTAACGATATGTTGCGTCTGTATTGCTGACGATCCCGGGAAAATGGGATCGCGAAGCGGACGTGCCATTCCACGGCCTCTTTCTCGATCGCTTGGTCCGCAGGGCCTGTGTGGAAAGATGCGGCTTGGATCCGCTGCATCTATCAATTGACATCCCCGCCCATGCCCCCCTAGCATCCCTCCTGCCGAGGGGCGCACTGTCACGGTGCTGAGATGGCGGTGAGCCAGACCCTTGAACCTGATCCGGATCATACCGGCGTAGGAACGGCGAGGGCCCTTCTGCTCACCAGCCGTCTCTGCGCTTGTCGACCGGATCTCCGTCCATTTCGGGGAGGTCGCTTTGCTCGTGTCTGTTCTTGACTCAAACCGAAAAGGCTCAGGTCTCAAGGAGGTGGGGCTATGACCGCGATCGCCGTCACCATCGCAGGCTCGGATTCCGGCGGCGGGGCCGGCATCCAGGCGGATCTGAAGACGTTCTCTGCGCTCGGCGTTTATGGCGCAAGCGTGATCACTGCGGTCACGGCGCAGAATACCCGTGGCGTTTCTGCGGTTGAAGATATCTCCCCGACCGTCGTTGCGGCTCAGATCGACGCGGTGTTTTCGGATCTCGCCGTGGGAGCGGTGAAAATAGGCATGGTCTCGCGGCGCGAGACGATCGCGGTGATCGCAGCTGGTCTGAAGCGCTACGACCGGCTGGCTGTCATCGACCCGGTGGTGGTGGCAACCTCCGGCGATCCCCTGATGCGCCCGGACGCGATCGCGGCGCTCAAGGAGGAGTTGCTGCCGCTGGCGCTCATTCTCACGCCGAACCTGCCCGAGGCGGCGCTGCTGACCGGACGTGCGATCGCTGAAACGGAGGCTGAGATCGCGCGCCAGGCCGAGATGCTTCTGAAGCTCGGTGCGCGTTCGGTGCTGATGAAGGGCGGACATGCCAAGGGCAGGGATGCTGTCGACAGCCTCTATAGGGGGGAAACGGTCCTGCACCTGTCGCGGCCGCGGATCGAAACCAGGAACGATCATGGCACCGGGTGTACCCTCTCGGCCGCAATCGCCTCGGCGCTTGCCAAAGGTAAGCCGATTGACGACGCGGTCGTCGCAGCCAAGGTCTATCTGCATGATGCGCTGGTCGCGGCCGACGGCCTGGCCATCGGCCAGGGGCATGGGCCAGTGCATCATTTTCATCATTGGTGGGGCAACGATAGAGGGTCGATCGATGGGCCTTCGAACGTCGCCGAGGTCCAAGGCGTTCTTGGCAGTATGTCGCGATCTGGTTGAGCCGTTTGGCATTGCCTCGACTCTACCTCAGGCCACTGCCGCGCTGGGCAGGGCGGATTGCTCGCCCTTGAGCATCTTGCGATAGAGCGCCACATGCTCGCGTGCGCAATCGACGTGGCTCGTCGGCCGCCTGAGCGTCGCCCGCAGATTGTCCCATGCCCGCGGCGCGGCCAAGACGTCGATCAGGCGGTCGGCCAGATCTTGGGCGCTGCCGGCGCGGAAGTGATAGCCGTCCAGCCGGTCGCGAACCTTTTCGGCCATGCCGCCGATGTCGGAGCAGAGGATCGGCCGGCCATGATGCAGTGCTTCCTGGATGACGACGGGGGAATTTTCCCACCAGACCGAGGGCATCACCACCCAGTCGACCGAGCGCATCAGCCGCGGCATATCCTGGTTCTGGTAGGCGCCATAGAAGCGGACGCGACGACCGGCGTCCTCGATCAGTTTCGCCACCTTCTCCTGATATTCCTTTGGCTGACGCTCGAGGTTCCCGCCAAAGATCATCAGCGAGGAATCATCGCCCCAAATGTCATCGGGCACGCGCGATACCGCGTCGATCAGCACGTGAACGCCCTTGAACGGCGTCATCTGCCCGAAATAGGCAAAGCGGTTGCGTCGGGCCGTCGGCGACGGCAATTCGCGGGCTGGCGCCTTGTCGCCCATGACGATGCCGTTCTCGATCACGAAGATCTTTGTGGCTTCGAGCCCCCATTCGACATAGCGGTTGGCGAGAAAGGCGCTGGGTGCGATGAAGGCGTCGGCGAGATTGAGCATGCCGCGCACGAACTGTTCGCGGCGAACGAAGCGCGACACCGGGATTTCAGGAAAACATGTGTGGCAACTGATCGGTGAGGCGCCGTTGCAAAGCTGGCCCGAGGGGCGTTTCACCATTTGCCCGTGATTGTGGCAGATCGGCAGATACTCATGGAACGTCACGACGATGCGTGCCTTGGGCAGGGCATCACGAACGGCATAGAGCGCTTCCAGGCCGAAGCCGAGAATATGATGGAAGTGAATGACGTCTGGCTTGATGTCACCGACGAAGCGCAAGAGGTCACGGCGGATCGCTTCCGTATCGCCGTTGGAGAGGAAGAAATGATCGAAGTCTTCGGCGTGGTAGAGCACTTCGTCCATGGCGAGACGTAGGCTCATCAGCGCGGAGGCGCCATGGCGCGGAACCGGATTGCCGACGCGGGCGAGGTAGATCGATTCCACACCCGACAGGCCGTTCAGCGCCTTGTGAAGACCATGCGAAGCAATTTCCGCCCCGCCAAGAGAGTGGGTCGGGTGGCCGTGGGAGACCACAAGTACGCGGAGTTTTTCGCTCATGCGCCAGTCTCCTCGAAGAATGTTTGGGCGGTTTCGGAGGCGGGCATCCATCGGCCGCGGAAGAGCGTCCGATCGACACGCTCCACGAACCGGGCGGTGGCGGCAGAGCCCGCTCCGGGCACCTCGTCCGATCCGACCATCTGCAGGGAAGGAAGCCAGTAAGCCTCGTAGCCCTTGCCGCTGAGGCGAAGCGCGAGATCGAGGCCCTTCAGTGCTGCGCCGAGATAAGTCGGCGACGCGCCCGCGTCCTCCATCAGCGCTTCGCGCGGCATGATGCAACAATCGAGCGATGCGGCTGCGACCCGGGTCAGCTTGAGGCGATTGACGGCGCCGACGGGATAGCCGGCGTAGCGGCTCGATTGCAGATGGTCGGGGCGATCAAGCGACGTGCTGCCGGCCCAGCGGATAGAGTGATCCTCGTAGGCAAGGGTCGGAGAAATGATGCTTCCCGTGGTTGCCTCGTAAGCGGCAACGAGTGCCTGATACCACCCGGCATTGGCTGGCGTGAGCGACGCAGAAAGCAGAACGACCGCGTGGCTGTTTACGCTTTCGGCGGCCGCTTGCGCCAGGTCGCATGCATCGCCGGCGCCTTCGACGGATACGAGCCGCAGCGGCAGGCGATAGAATTCGGAGAGTTGACGGATGTGGACCGCGTGCCGTCGGAACCGCTCGGTCTGGAGCACGAGCGCAATCGGCGCCCGGCGCGTTTGCGGATCAAGCGCGAGCAGCCCCAAAAGCGGTGCGAAATCCGTCTCGGTTTCTCCGGCGACAAGAAGGATGGCGGTACCCTCGGCCTGATCGAACGGTCCCATGTCGACGACTGTCTCGACGGTCGGTGCGGTGTTGCGCGCCGCCGTCAGGAACGGGACGATCTGCCGGTCGATGATATCGGGCAGGGCCCAGCTTGTCGGATCGATCGAGCCAAGCAGCCGCAAGGCGGCGGCGCGTGCCGGCAGCCGCACGGGGAAAAGTGGCATGTAGGCGCGGCGAGCGTCTCTGAGGGTGAGCTCGATGTGAACTGGTCCTTCCGCCTCGCCACCCAGCGCCTCGATCCAACCGATAAAGCCATGGGATCGGCGGTGACCGGAAATCGCGCTTTTGAATTCCGGCCGATCGACGAAGGCCTCTTCGACGTCGGACCGCTCGGTACGGGTCCAGGCTGCGTCCAGCCGCGCTCCGCCGCCCTGTCGGCAAAGTCGCGCGCTTTCAACGTGCCCATCAGGGTCTAAAAGCCAGCCCGAAATCAGGAAGGCACCATCCCCACCCTGGTAGAGTGCATCCACGCCAAGGCGGACAGGAACCGGAAGGCTTGAGATCGTCTCGGTGCCATCGTATCCGCTCGCGGCATCGCGTAGGCGAAGCATGACTTGCGGCGAGCTCTGGCTCTGGAGCAGCATCGCGCGGATATGGCCGGGTGTCTCGAGCGGACCGGTCACGACCCGGCGTTCGTGGAGCCCGACATAACGCCAGGCGCCGCGGCCGCGATAGAATATGCCCTTGATGTCGCGCGCTCGGGGCAGATCGTTTGCGGACAGGAGGCCGACAAAGCCGGCCGAACCGTCAGGCGCGTCGTTGCGCTGGAAAATGGCGACGTTGCAATCGGCAAGGAAGGTATCCTCGCTCTTGACGATCGCCCGGCAGACGCCGGCGGGCAGGTCGTGCGCCCATCCTTTCAGGGCGATGGTTCCATCATGCCCCTCGCCGAGCAGTTCGATATATCCGTCGCTCGCCGCTCCCGTTTTAAGCAGGGTCGTAATGGCCGCGAGCCGTTGATCGGCATCCGGCGGCTTGATCAGCACGTCGACCAGGCGGCCGAGCACGTGTACCAGCTGCGGACCGGCGAAATCCTTCAGCATCGCCGTGACTTCACCGATTGAAACGGTGCGTGGCGCAACCATATAGCGCTTACCGTTACCCGCCTTGCCGAAACGCAGGGTACTCGGCAGCTGCTCCGAGCCTTCGACCGGCAGCAGCGCGGCAAAGCCATGCGTGGCGGAAGACTGGGGTGTCGCCAGCCGCCAGCCGACGACCGATGCCATGACGTGGATCGACGCATCTTCATTGATCTCGACCGGCAACTGATCGGCCATCGGGCCACCGGTGCCGATAACCAGCAGCAGTGTTTCGTCGATCGGGCAGGCGATGATCCGTCCACTGCGCGCAATGCGGCCAAGCGGTGCAGGGCTTGCGTACAGGCTGAGTTCCGTACTGGGCATGAGATGGGCCTCAGGTCCGAAGGAAAACGGAAAGGATCGCGCCTGCCGCAAAGCCTGCAAGGACAAAGAGAAGCAGAAACGCCGGCTTCAAATCGCCGTTCGAGCGCTGCTTCAGTGCGTTGAGGCTCTTTTCCATACCCGCGATTACACCGTCGAGCCGCATCAGATGAACGTCGAGATCGGTCAGTCGCTGGGTGATTTCTCCGCGGAGGTTCGCGACATCGTCACTGATTGCTGCAAGTCCGGGGCTTTCGGCTTCATCGCCGTCGTCAACTTTCGACCGCAGGGCGGAACGCTGCGAGACCTGCAATTGCCGTTGCGCTGCCATCAGCACGTCGAGCTTGTCGAGCACTTTTGCAAGCGGTGCTGCAATCAGCGCTTCAGCCGCCTGTTCGTCGGGCTTGGGAACACGAAGCGGCAGTTCGCCGCCTTTGCCGGTCGCCGCAAGCACGACGAGTTCGCCGCTGCGCGCGCTCGCCATCTCAGGCAACGCGATTTCAAACGCGTGGTTGCCGTCGCCGATCCCGTTGCGCTTGAGATCGGGCCGGTTGCGGTCGGCGAGCGCCTCGGCGATCACCTTGCCGTCGAGAAGCACGCGAATGGCAAGCCGCTTTTCCGGGGTTTCCGGGTCGAATGCCCAGCCGAAGACGCGGCCCTGGTCGATCGCGTCCACGCGGCCTTTCAGCGGCTTTGCATTGTTCTGCTCCGGTGCGACGTCCGGTTTGTCGGCTGCTACAGACATGGTCTTCCCTCTAGGCGGCGACGGTTTCTCGGGGCTCGATCGCGTCGATGAGCGTGAGATAGCGCCGGGCAGTGGTATCGATATCGTTGGGCTTGCGGGCATTGGCCGAAAGGCGGCGCCGAAGGTCAGGGCTTTCCGCCATGCGGCGCATGGCGGCAGCCAACGCACGCGGATCGTTTGGCGAGACGGTGATGCCGTTGACGCCGTCCTGCACCATTTCGGCCATGCCGCCGATATTGCTGGCGATCACCGGTTTGCGCTGAGACTGCGCCTCGCCGATGACGAGCGGTGCGTTCTCCCACCAGATCGACGGCACGATGGTGCAATCGACCGCCGCGATGAGCTCGCCGATGTCCTCGCGCCTATAGGCGCCACGCTGCTGGACCGAAGGCGCCGTCTTCTTGAAGAGGCGGGCGATCTCGTCCTTGAAACTGTCGGCCTGGAAGGGGGCGCCCCCGTGCACCCGCAGCTCAAAACGCAGGCCCTCGTCGATCAACTGCCGCGCAGCCTCGAGAAGTACGGACGTGCCTTTCCACGGATTGAGATTGCCGAAATAGCCGAAGACCGGCCGATCGTTCTCCGGCTGGCCCTTGCGCGACGGCGCGTCTCGTGGCGGCAGGCCATTTGCAATCACGTCGATTTGGTCGCCGTTAAGACCCCAGTCGATAAAGCGTTGCCTCAGAAACTGGCTCGGCGAGATGAAGCGATCGACGGTTCTGAGCAATGCTTTCAGATGCTGCTCGCGCAACACGAAACGATCGAGCGGAATGTCCTTGAAACAGCTATGGCAACGGTCGGGGCTCGACTTGTGACAAAGCTCCTTGCCGCTGGTGCGCACCATCAGCCCGTCGTGATGGCAAAGCGGATAGTAGTCGTGCAACGTCATCACGATCCGGCAGTCGGGCAGGGTGCGGCGGACGATGTGCGGAAACTCGGCGCCAAGCAGCAGCAGATGGTGGATGTGAACCACATCCGGCCGGAAATCGCGCAAAAGCTCGGTAAGGTCGGGCACGACACCATAGAGGTCGATCTGGCTCATGAAGAAGCGATCGAAATGGCCGGACCACAAAAGCACCTCGTCGCCTTCGGGGCCGATCGCCTGAAAGCTCGTGCCGGGCCGCACCTGGCGGTGGGTCTGGTTGGTGGCGCCGAGGAAGAGCGCCTCGTGACCGGCCCGCTGATAGGCACGGAAGAGGTCGTGCGCGAAAATCTCCGTGCCGCCGGGGTGAAGCGCCGGATGGTTGTGCGCGGCGACCAGAATGCGCTTCTTCATCCGCTCACACTCCGGCGTTCGGCGACGAAGACATCCTGGTAGTGACCGGCACTTTGGCCCCGCCAGTGACCGAGCGATTTCAGGACCGTCGTGAAGCCGGCCCGCTCCAGCGCCCGGTCGAGGAAGCCGTCGTCGAAACCGACGGCGGCAAGCGGCGGCAGACCGGGCACGAACCAGCAGGGGCCGTCGCCGCTGCGAACGAAGGCAAGACGGGGATCCCGCCGGCCGTGTTCATCCTTCGTGGCGATGCCGTCGACCACGAAGGCGGTAACGAAGAGCCGTCCGCCAGGCTTCAGCATCCGGTTGATCTCGCTGAAATAGACGAGCACTTCGTCCGGCGGCAGATGGGTGACGATCGACGTCATGATGGCGAAGTCGAACTGTCGATCCGGGTAGGGTAGCTTCAGCGCCTTGCCGTTGATCCTGCCTGACGGGTTGTAGAGTTCGTGGGCGATGTCGACATGCTGAAAGGTGAAATTCGGATAGACCGGCGTGACGGATTGACGGCACCAGGTGACGCCGCCTTCCACCGGGTCGATACCGACATAGCGCCCGTGATCGCTATCGAGATATTGCGTCAGCGGAACTGCCATGCGGCCGATGCCGCTGCCGATGTCGAGCACGCTGCTTTTCGGCTGTAATCCGCCCAAGCGGATGAAGTGGCCGAGAAACTCCGCGCCGACAGCCCGGTAGTTGCCATCTCCGACGAAGACGCTGTTTTGGTCCGGCTGCGGCAGGAAACGATTGGTGAGAACCGTCTGAAGCATGCCTTCGATACGGTCCTCGTTCTGTTGCCAGGCCGGCTGCAGGTTGTCTGCGTGGCGAAGTGCGGGCTGGTTCATGCGGCGCTCCTGGCGGCAGGCTTACGGGTGCTCGGCGCTGCCGCCTCTTCGGCGCCGAGGTAGGATGGCATCAGGGTGGTAATGTCTTGGTTCCAGCGCTCGGTATGCAGCCATGCATTGTACTGGCTGGCGACGCCGCGCGTGTAATCCTGGCTGCGGCTGATCGAGCGCCGCTCCAGATGATAGAGACAGGCTGCCGGCTCATAGACGATGTCGAAGCCGGCTTGGCGGATCTTGAGGCAGAGATCGCTGTCCTCGTAGTCGCCAATGATGAAGTCCTCGGCATAGCCGCCAACGAGGTCCCACACCTCCTTGCGCATCACCTGGCAGGCGCCGGTGACACCCGGGACGCTCCGCATTTCCTGCGCCGGCGCATAGGCGCCCGGCATGCCCTTGTAGAAATGGTGATTGAGCCAGATGTCCTGCTTGTTACGGGCAAAATAGAGGCCCGCATGCTGCAGGGAGCCGTCCTCGAACAGCAGTTTCGGGCCGATGGCGCCGATCGACTTTTCCTTCAGCACCGGCAGCGCAAGCTTTTCCAGCCAGCCGGCCCCACAGGGCACGACGTCCGAGTTGAGCATGACGATGACAGAACCGCGGGCAAAGCGTGCGCCGGCATTGCAGGCGCGGGCATAGCCGCCGTTGCGGTTCATCACCACGAGCTTCATCGAAAGCCCGTGAAGCAGATGGAAGCCACCGAGCAGGTGCTCCGTCTCGTCGTGGATCTCCGGGGAATCGAGCACGTAGATGATCTCGGCGTTGGCCGCGACGAAAGGATCGGTCGCAAGTCCCGACAGCTGGAAGCGCAGGAAGTCGAGCACGCGGTAGAGGGGAACGACGATCGAAACGAGAGGCGCGGCCATCATCGGGCCGAAGTCCTTGGTCTGGTCGACCCTGATCGTCTTGCCCAGCCGCTGTTCCACGTCTCTCAGCGCCGGCGCAAGGATCGTGCGGAATGCCTGATCGTTGGCGTGCTGGGGCGGAACGGCACGCAGGATGCGGGTGCGTTGCGTTGCAGGATCGAAGGGTTGCGGTTTTGGCACCAGCGGCTTGACTGCGCCGGACGCCAGCCGCAACTGGAAGCGCGGCTGAAGAAGGGGACCAAGCGGATCGCGCATCGGCAGCCAGCTGACAAAACCGGTCACGTCGGTCTTGGAGCCTTCTTCGGCGCCGCGGGCCCAGCCCGGAAATTCATACGAGTTGCCATCGAGCGGCAAGGCCGTGCCGTCTTCCTGGAGATAGTCGATGCCGGCAAGGACGCCGTTCGCGTCCCGCGTCCATCCGCCGATGAGCAGGCCTTCCGACATGGCAAGGGCGAGGTCGATCTCAGCACCCGGATGCAGTGCGGACTTGCCCGCCTGCTTTGCCGGCAGGGCGGAGCGAAGCTGCAGGTCGATCGCAAGGGCCGTCCCGCTTTCCGGAACCTCGCTCAAGGACCGCACGACGAACTCGCGCAAGCCCGGCGCTGCGCCGTGCTCAGGCCACCATTGCTGGAGGTTGGGATATCGGGAACCGCGCGGCGAAAGCTCGCGCACGGCGATACCGCGCTTTCCCATGACGATGAGTGAGAGCGCCTGGGGCGCGCCCGGCGATTCAAGAACGAAATGGCAGCGGCGCTGGCCGCGCTCGGTTCGGCCGGTCACGGCGAATTGCTGCGGCAGCGGCAAAATTGCCTCGGCGCCGAGCGCATAGATGGCGTTGATCTCGCCGAGCTCGGCATTGACGGTCGTCTCTGCCAGATAGCGTCCATGCGCGAGCCGACAGGCGATGGTTGCGGGGCGCTGCCCAAGGTTCAGGGCGTGGATCACGTCATCGACGAGGCCAATAAAGAATTCGTCACGAGACAGGCGAAACGCGCTTCGCCAGACCGTCAGCAGATTGTTGAGAAACTTGAGACGACCTTCGGGCTGGAGATCGGAAAGTTGGGCCGCCAGATCGAGGAAAGGGAGTTTGGCGGTCGGTTCCAGAACCACCGTCTGCAAGATCTCGCCGTCCGCCGCGATTTCGCCGAGTTCGCGGTCGTTTCCGGGGCGCATCGCCCAGAAGATCCGTTGGCCCCCCTGGGCGCGCGGAAGCGCCATGCTGACGAGAGGTACGAGGGAACGCGACGCAGAAAGGGCGTATTTTGTCTTTGCCGAGAGTTCGGAAGGTGCGTCCCAGATCAGCACAGCAACGTCGAAGCCGAGCCTGAAAGCTGCGGCGCTTGTGAAGTCGAGGCCGAAGCTTCTGATACGGTCGTCTGCCGTCACGCGCTACTCCTGAAGGACGAAAAGGGAGGGCGCCCCACGGGAGGAAGTGGGGCGCGCCAGTCAATCTCAATGGATCGTGAAGTAGTGGTTCGGGTTCGCCTGGATGTCGTCGGCGTCCGCATTGACGAGCGTCAGCGTATCGCCATGGCCGAAGTCGATGACCACGTTGCCACCAACCTGGGTGACGCGCGATGCCAGATCTTCAGGCGACGAAATGTCGAGGCCGTTGATGTCCTTCGAAATCTGCAGAAGGTCTTCGCCGGGCGTGAAGTCGAGGATGACGTCGTTGCCGCCACCGCCGTCGAACACGAACACGTCGCTGCCTTCACCGCCGGTCATGACGTCGTCGCCGTGGCCGCCGTTGATGATGTCGTTGCCGGCACCACCGAACAGAATGTCGCTGCCGCGGCCGCCCATCAGCAGGTCGCTACCGTCGCCGCCAATGAGAATGTCGTTGCCGTTGTCGCCGTAGAGCAGGTCGTTGCCCTGGCCGCCGAACAGGACATCGTTCCCGTTGTCGCCATGGAGAACATCGTCGCCCCAGCCGCCGAATAGGGTATCGCTGCCGTTACCGCCGAACAGCATGTCATCACCTTCGTCGCCGAAAATGGTGTCGTCGCCATTGCCTCCGTTCACGAAGTCATCGCCAGCACGGGCATGGATGAAGTCGTCGAAGCGTGAGCCAAAAAGGGCGTCATCATACGCGCCGCCTTCCAACGTGGCCATATGCTACTCCTCTTAGTTGTTGCTTACGTCATCTTGGTTGTTGCTTGCGCTCATCCCCGGTCTCAAACCGGTGGCGAGCGCGGCGACATTGCACTGCAAAAAAACATATGGCAACAGCAAAAAAGAAATAAAAACAGCTGTACTGTATTATTATCTGCTACCTACGATGTATATCTTGTATCAGTTTGATGATTATCCCTGAGATCTAAGGGGAGATAGTTTTGTTATTACTTAGAAATAAATTCAAAATTAGAAACAAATTGCCGGCGAAATTGAATTTCGCCGGCGCAGGTGGTGTTGGAGCTCTCTGGATCAGTCTTCGCGGAAGGCTCGATTGAGGCTCTCTGCAATCGGCGAGACCATGTAATCGATCGCCGAGCGCGGCTTGTGCACGATCAGCACTTCCGCCGGCATACCGGGATAGAGGCGGATGTCCGGGTTGGCGGTGAGCGACGCCGGGGCAATGCGGGCGCGCGCCACGTAGTAGGAGACGTTCGACTTGTCATCGACCGATTGGTCGGCTGCGACGTAGCTGATTTCGCCGTCGAGCGGCAGGTGCGAGCGCTGGTTGTAGGCGGTCAGCCGGATCTGCGTCTTTGAGCCGATGCCGATGCTATCGATGTCTCGGGTGCCGACATGCATCTCGACGAGAAGCGGCTCGTCCTCGGGGACGATGTCGAGCAAGGGCTGGCCGGCAGAGACCGCGCTGCCGGGTGTGCGCAACTGAATGTTGGTGACGATGCCGGTCTGCGGCGAGCGGATTTCGAGGCGGCTCAAGACGTCCTTGGCCGAGACGAGCCGCTGTCCCACATCTGCAAGTTCGAGGCGGGCCGTCGTGATTTCGCCGGCGATCTCCGACTGGAATTCGTTCTCGATACCGGTCAGCCCGAGTTCCGCTCCGGCTTCCGCCTTTTCGGCCTGGGCCTTGTTGCCGGCAAGCTCACCGCGCGAAGCGGCAAGTTCGCTGAGCTTGGCATCGATCTCGATCAGCTTGGAGCGCTGGGCAAATTCCTTTGCAACCAGCGTCGCGATCGCGGTGCGCTGCTCGGTTATCAGTTCGATCTGGCGGTCGGTCGCTCTGATCTGCTCGGCAAGCGACTTGGCCCTTTCCGAGTACTCTTCGATGGTCTTGCCCTGAACCTCGAGCCGGCCGGCCTTTGCTTCGCGCCGGCGGTCGAAGAAGTTTGTCTCCGCCTTCACCGCGTCGTCGGCAGCGGTTTCCGCGGTGCCCATCAGCTCGTCGGGGAAGTCTATCTGCGCGGCCTCCGTCTGCTCCGCCCTGAGGCGGGCAAGCTTTGCGATCAGACCAAGGCGCCGGCTTTGCAGTGCCTCAAGGTCGGATCGGGCGCGGGTGTCGGCAAGCTTGACCAGCGGCTGGCCGAGCGTGACGCGATCGCCTTCCTGGACGAGGAGGCGGTCGAGGATGCCGCCTTCGAAGTGGCTGACGGTCTTGCGCTTCGAATCGACCACGATCGTGCCGCTTGCGACCGACGCGCTGCTGAGTTCCGTCGAAAACGCCCAGCCGAAGAAGCCGCCGAAGGCGACGAGGATCGTCGTCAGGCCCGCAAGGACCACGCCGCGCAGCGGCGCGGTGGCGCTTCCTTCGGCGTCCGCATCCAGCCCGTGCAGCGGGTGGGGCCGGTCAGGGATCGCGGGCAGGTTCGCGCGGTCGTCCTTGGCCACGAGTGTGCGCGCCTCGCGAGAGGCCGGCAGGTTCTGTTTGTTCGTCATGCGGATACGCCTTCCCGTCTCGGCTCGCCGGGTGTCATGGATGCGACCACGTCGGTGCGCGGGCCAAACTGGGTGATGCGCCCGTTTTCAAGAACGAGCAGCTTGTCGGCGGCCTGCATGATCGTCGGCCGGTGGGCGATCATGATGACGATCGCACCGTCGTTGCGCGCCCGCTCGATCGCGCGGATCAATGCGCGCTCGCCGATGGCGTCGAGATTGGCGTTCGGCTCGTCGAGAACGATCAGGCGAGGGTGGTCGTAAAGGCAGCGGGCAAGGGCGATGCGCTGGCGCTGGCCCCCCGAAAGCGTCAGGTGTCCATCGCCGACCGGAGTGTCGTAGCCGAGCGGCAGGCGGCCGATCATGTCGTGCACGTCAGCAAGCCGAGCCGCTTCGAGCACTTTTTGGGGTTCGCCTTCCTCCATGCGCGAGATGTTGTCGCGGATTGTTCCTTCGAGCAGCGAAACGGACTGCGGCAGGTAGCCGGTCATCTGGCCAAAGGAAGCGCGTTCCCACAGATAGACATTGTTGCCGTCGAGGAAGACGCCGCCGGTGGTCGGCTTCTGAATTCCGACGAGGAGCCGGGCCAGTGTCGATTTGCCCGCCGCCGAGGGGCCGACGATGCCGAGAACTTCGCCGGGCGAGAGCGAGAAGGAAACGCCCTTGATGATCGGCACATCGAGGCCGGGCGCCGCGTAAACGAGCTTATCCACAACAAGATCGCCCTGCGTGCGCGGCTGCGGCATGGTCTGGCGTACGGCCAGATCCTGGTTCAGCGCAGTCTCTATCCGGCGCCAGCTTGCGATGGCGAGCACCCACTGACGCCAGTTCTCGATCATCGAATCAAACGGGGCGAGCAGGCGTCCGACGAGGATGGTCGTCGCCATCATCGCGCCGGGGGAAATCTCCTGTTTCATCACGAGGATAGAGCCTGTTGCCAGTGCGGCCGCCTGGATCATGAAACGCAGCGAACGGGTGATCGAAGCCATCGCCTTGCTGCGGCTTCCGCTTGTTTCCAAAGCATCGAGCGCGTGCAGCTGTGCGGTGCGCCAGCGGCGGGCGAGTGCTGGCAGCATGCCCATCGCTTCGATCGCCTCGGCATGGCGCAAGCTTGAACCAATTTTCGAAACGGCCTCGATATTGGCTTGATTGGCCTCTTTCATCAGCCGGCGAGTCAGCAAATCAGTCAGCAATCCACAGCATACAAGCAGGGCAATGGAAATGGCGCCAAGAAGGCCGAACATCGGGTGCAGCGCAAAGAGCACCCCGAGAAAGATCGGCGACCAGGCGGCATCGAGCGGAGCGCTGACGGCAGACGTCGTGAGGAAGCTGCGCAATTCCGCCAGGTCCCGCAGCGACTGGGTCGCTCGGGTCAGCCCTTGATCGGCGGCCGCCTGAACGGCGGCGGTCAGCACCGGCAGGTTCAGCCAGCGCACGACCGCACTACCCATCGCCTGGAACGTCAAAGCCCTGATGTATTCGAGCACGCCGTAGATCACGAGCGCGCCGATGACGAGAATCGTCAGCATGGTCAGCGTGTCCATGCTCTGGCTGTTCAAAACGCGGTCATGAACTTGCATCATGTAGAGTGGTGTCGAGAGCTGCAATATGCCGATGCAAGCACTCAGCAGGGCTGCATAAATAAGTGCCAAAACGAACACGCGGCGTGCCTTCAAAATAAGCAGCCGCGGATCGTTTGCTCCATTTTGCGCCTTCTTTGGCCCAATTTGGTTCTTGCTAATCATATTGCCTCGTTTGCTGTCACGCGTGGCGATTTTCTGGATAAGTTCGTTGGGGTCTTGAGGAAGCTATTTTGTTTGTTATCACTTAAATCACAGTGTTGCCGTGATAAGTGTGACACAATAATGGTGGAATGCTCAAGATAGTCGTATTCGGGGGGAGTAAAGGGGGCGAAAAATTGCTTCAAAATTTGAAGTAATTTTTGAATATTGTAGTAATGCTCAGTTGGAGAGAGGGATGAATCAAAGGATTCTCTATCCGTTCGCAGATTTTGGCGGCGCTGTTGCCATCCGCCCCGGGGATGACGCAGTTGGAAGTGCCCCTGAACATGACAATATTGACCAGGAGAGCGAAGCGTCCGTGGTCACATACTTCGAGTTGGCACGGATGATGGAACGGGCCAGCCGGCGCTTTACCGGCCTGTTGCGTGCCGAGCTGACGAAGCTTGGCGTCGACGATATCGGCCCGGCACAGGCGATGGTCCTTCTGGCGATCGGCGATGCGGAAGTGTCGGTGGCGGAGCTTTTGGACCGTGGCCACTATGTCGGCTCCAACGTTTCCTACTACCTGAAGCAGTTGGGCGACGGGGAGTACATCGACAGGGCCGCCTCCCAGCGCGACCGGCGCTCGGCCCGCATCAAGCTTTCGGAGAAGGGCAAGCAACTCTGCGATGCCCTGCGCAAGGCGGCTGGCGCCTATGAACGTGTCCTCAGCCACGGCGAGCAGGACCGGCGCAACCTCGAAACCGCATTTCAAACGCTGCACCGGCTCGAGCTGGTTTGGGGGAATGCAACGCGCTACGGCATCTAAGATGCCCGCGCACAGGCTGTCCTTTCAACGGCTATAGGCAGGGAATATGCACGTAGCATTTGTACACCGGCGCGGCTTCTGCCAGTTCGCCGCTCTCGCGTCTCATTTGGCGCAGACGGGAAATGAAGTGACACTCGTGACGGAAACCGTGGATCAGCGGATTCCGGCAACGCGCGTCATTCGCCACAGAGCAGAACCCGGCCCGCAGGCCAATTCGCAGATGGCAAGGCACCTCGGTGTGCCTGACCATCATGTCCGGATCGGTCACCGGGTCGCCGAAACCTTCGATGCCATGGCCCGCCAGGGGCAGGTGCCCGACGTTATCGTCGGGCACATCGGCTGGGGCGGCATGACCTTCGTCAAGGATGTGCTGCCGAATGTCCCGGCACTCGGCTATTGCGAGTTTTTCTACCGAGCCGAAGGGGCCGATATCGGCTTTGCCCCCGACGACAAGCCCGACCAGGATACGCGCAAGCGGCTGCGCCTGCGCAACACGGTGCAACTCCTGACGCTTGATGCGATCGATGGCGGCTTCAGCCCGACCCAATGGCAACGGAGCCTTTATCCGGCGGAGCATCGCGCCCGTATCGGCGTCTGCCACGAGGGCGTCGACACTCGCGTCTTCCGTCCCGACCCGTCGGCATCATTGAAGCTTCCAGACGGACGGGTGCTAAAGGCGGGTGATCCGCCGATCGTTACTTTCGTCGCCCGCGATCTCGAGCCCTATCGCGGCTTCCCGCAGGCGTTGGAGGCGGCCGCAAAGGTCGCGAAGCGCCATCCTGATGCGCTTTTCGTTTTCGTCGGCGGCGATGGCGTCAGTTACGGCGCACCGCCACCTGGTGGCGGTTCCTGGAAAGACTACCTGCTTCAGTCCCTGGATATGCCGGCCGACCGGTTCCTGTTTCCAGGCGTGCTGCCGCATGGCGTCCTGAGGCAGCTGTTCCAGATTTCGGCCGCCCATATCTATCTGACCTATCCTTTCGTGCTTTCCTGGTCGGTCCTCGAGGCCATGGCCTGCGGCGCGCTCGTCATCGGGTCGGATACGGCGCCGATGCAGGAGGTGTTGAGCTCCGGCCGCAACGGCCTGCTCGTGCCGTTCTTCGATACGGATGCGCTCGCAGAGGCGATCTCCGGCGCCTTGCGGCAACCGGAGAAGTATTCCGAGTTGCGTGCAGCCGCCCGCCGCACCGTCGAGCAAAGGTTCCGTCTGGGCGATTGCATTGCACGACAGATGACATTGCTGGATAAGGCGATGGGAAATCCTGGATCCACTCAAATATTACGGGTCTCATCTGCATAATACTTCAAAACCCGAAGTATTATTTCACGAAAAACGCAAATATAACTTATTGTGCAGTGCAAATAACCTTGATATGCTTTCTCTAGGTCGTTGAATTCGCCGGTTTATTTCGGATCGGTGGATTCAACTACAGAGAGAATTCGGTTGTATTGAGGGTGGCGCGTGCAAGGGTTGGTGTCTTCTGGCGTGAGGTATTCGCAGGCGAAGAGAAAGCTGGTGTTGGCCTCGGATCACGATAGGGCGAGTGTCCAGGGCAGTGGCATCGAGCACCTGGTTCATTTTCTTCCGGCAGGCGATCGGCCTGATGCGACCCTGGAAAACGTGTTTCCATTGATCGGGCTCGCCTTTTCAAGGGAGGGCGAGGCGGATCTGGCCGACGGCATCGTCTCGCTGCGGGCGCTTGGCACCGTCCCAGAGATTCCGATCAAGCGCTTGAGCGCCGAGGCCGTCAGCGAAAGTGCGGGGCTCATTCAGGCGCTGGTCGATGGTGGTGTCGGGCGGCTTGCCCGGTTTTCGTCGGCAATCACATCCGAGCTTGCGCTGCTTCGCCGCGAGCGTGAAACGCTGCTTGAAAACTACCGCGCGCTTGAAGATGCGTTCCAGGCACGCAACTGGGAGCCGGTCGCCGAAGTCTTTGCGCACGACCCCTATGTCGATCCCAAGGACGAGGGCATCGGCCATCTGATTGCCAATGCCTTTGTCGAACAGCTCCTGCCGGTCTCCAGCCATGGCGTCGCCGGTATCGCGCTTCACTTCAATTCGGTCCCGCGGGATGGCGGCGAACTGGTCGTTGTCTTGAGTTATGTCGAGAGCGGCGAGGGGGTTGCCGAGTGGGCCGTTCCATTCTCGCAGCTCGTTCCAGGCTGGAACTTCTTTGCCCTGCCGCGCACCTGCGGGGGTGGCGCGAAGACCCTGCGGCTGCGCGTTTCGACGACCGGTAGTGAAACGATCGGGCTTTCGCTCGGCTATCCCATCGCCAGTGAACACTACACGGCTCGGTCCGAGACCCGCCACGCCGACCTTGATCTGCGCCCTCTAGCGTTCCGCGTCTATACTGGCCTGCCCGGCGTCAAGCCGACGCGTATGCCGAACATGATCGCGCCGACCGCGCTGCTCGACGGCCACTTCATCGAGGACTATCGTCTGTCGGTCGATCTGCTCAGCCAGATCGTCGACGTATCGGTGACGCCGGTCGTCCCGGAATTCCAGACGGTACGCTTTCTCGAACACGAACACGCCGTCGTCTGCCATCCGCTTGCAAATGGCGTATCGGCCGGCGCCGTCGGTCGCGCTGTCGAGCCCGGCACCATATCCTTCTCCGCAAGCGCAGTGGTCGATCATCCCAAGGGCGCCCCGGCGGCCGTCAGCTTCCTGCTCGCTCCAGCGGGCTCGAACGCGCGCTCCGAAGTGGCGGAACTGGCTCGCAAGGGGGTGGTCAAGCCGTCCGCCTTCTTCAGCGGCTGGCGCGAGGTCACCAACGAGCAGCCGATCAACATCAACTTCCAGCTCGACGAGCCGGTGCGCCAGCCCATGGATCTGATGATCCTCAGCCGCGCCGTAACCGACTCGGTCGATTTCTCCTGGCTCAAGGTGTCGGGCTTCCGGATGGTCAAGCAGTCGGGTGGTGCGTCTCATGCACAGCAATAGCGATCCAAGGGACCTCATCGCGATCGCCATGCCGCTCTATGGCCACGCGGCGCTGGCGCTCGAAGCGCTCGAATCAGCGCTTGCATCGGATCTCGAGGGTTGCCGTATTGCCATCGTCGTTTCGGTCGACGGCGACCCGCGGCAGGAAACCTTCGATCAGCTGTTGCTCTATACCGCGGCCCACCCTGATATCCATGTGGTCTTCGGGCGTAACGCCGGCCCCGGCGGCGCGCGCAACCGCGCTATCAACTACGTGCTCGAAAATCTGCCCGAGGCGAAGGCCGTTTATTTCCTCGATGCCGACAACCGAGTCTTGCCGGGAACGATCGAGACCCTCTATCGGCGCCTGCACGAAAGCGGCGCCGGCTGGGTCTATACCAACATCGACACCTTCTCGGTGAGCTGGCGAGCGCATTACGGCAACCAGTATTCGCGGCTCGTCCACTGCATCACGGACAACATCTGTGACACCGGCTCGATGATCTCGATCGAGGTCTTCCAGGAGGGCGTTCGGTTCAACGACGACCGACAGAACGGTTTTGAGGATTGGGAGTTCTGGCTTTCCTGCGTCGAGCATGGTTTCGTCGGAACGCCTTGCCACGACACGACGTTCGAATACCGCCTGCGCGCCGAAAGCCGTTTCAAGGAAGCCAACCGCGACCGCGCGACATCCGTGAGCTTCCTCAGAAAGCGCCACAAGGCTCTGTTCCAGCGGCCAATGCTCGTCGATTTCGAGCATGAGGAGTGCCCGCGTTATCTCTTCGCCCGCACCGAAGACGCGGCGATCTCGTTCTTCACCGATCCGACGAAGCAACCGAAGCGGCTGCGCCTCGACGACATCATCCCGGCCTTCTGGGCAAGCACCGGCGAGCCCGACAACGTGCACTTCCCGCCCTTCGTGATGGCCGGCAGCGGTGCGACGATCGATCTGCTTTTGCGCTCGCGCATGCTGCCCAACGTGCTTTGCCACCTGGAGCGCCTGAGTGAGAAAGCCAACGTCGTTTTCGTGCATCTCGGCAACGACGCGACGCAGCGCAAGATCGAGCCGACCTTCCTCGACGCCGGCGCCCAGCATCTTGGCCAACCGGATCTCATCTTCATTTCGACGGCGCTCCTGCGCGACGTCATCCGCAACAATGCGCTCGACTGGTTTGCCTCTATCGGCACGCAGCAGGTGTGGCCGACCTCGGCGGTTCTCAATGTGCGCTTCCCGTTCCCGCGCGCCCTGCCGCGCCGCACGCTGATCACGCCGCAACAGGTGATGATCAACTGCGTCAACGCGATCGCCACCAGTCCGCTTCGCCGCACGGCCGGCCGCCGCTGGACCTGGCGCCCCGCGCGGCTCATGCCCTATTCCGACCTGCACAAGGCCTTGCGAACGGAGATCGGCGGCTCGCCGGTGCTGCCGCTCGGGCACAGCGAAGCCGGCAAGAAAACTGCAGCACTTCTCGTGCCGAACGCGTCGTTTGGTGGCGCCGAGAAGGTCATCTACGCCGCCTCGCGTGAACTCAGGGCCGCGGGCTACGAGACGCATCTGTTTGTGCTCGGCACCAGCCGGATGGACGTGATCGACGAGTTCGATTCGAGCTTCGACTATGTTCACTTCTGGGATCAGGGCATCCCGGCCTGGGGCGGCTCCGGCTCGTTCCTCGGCCAGGATTTCATCGCCGACCATCATGAAGTCGATTGGGGTGCGCTTAAAGGTCAGCTCTCGGGCTTCGATCTCGTCATCAACAACCACGTGATGGCGATGCATCCGCTGATCGCGCGGCTGCGCTCGGAAGGGACACGCACGGCGTGCTATCTGCACGTCGTCGACAACACGCCGTTCAAGCGCCCCGCCGGCCAGCCCTTTGCGGCCATCGCCCACGAGCATTGCTACGACGCCTTCCTCACCTGCTCGGAACAACTGAAGTTCTACCTGCACAGCTTCGGCGTGCCGCTCGAAAAGATCTTCGCCGTTCCGAACGGCGCAAGTTTCTCCGTGCCGCCCAAGGTGCTTGCAGACGTGCTGCAGGTGCGGCGGATCGAGCGCAAGGACGACCGGCTGCGGCTGCTCTACATGGGTCGTCTTGACCAGCAGAAGGGCATCGACCGCCTGGCCGCGACGATCGCCGAACTGCGGGCCGCACACCTGTCGTTCGATGCGCGGGCGATCGGTGGCGAGATCCTGGCGGATGCCTCGTTCTCCTGGACGGACCGGCTCAAGGAACTGGGCGTCGACGTGCGCCCACCGGTCTTTGCCAGCCGCGACCTGATCAAGGCGCTCGGCTGGGCCGATGTTCTGATCATGCCTTCGCGCTGGGAAGGTGCCCCGCTGATGATCGCCGAAGCCCAACAGCTCGGCTGCGTGCCGATCGCAACCGCGGTTGGCGCCGTCGACGAACTGATCGTCGATCGCGAGGACGGCATCCTGATCGATGCCTCCTCCGATCCCCAGGTGGTGCGCGACATGGTCAAGGCGATCGCCGAGGTTTCCCGCGATCGCAACCTGCTGGCTCCGATCATGGAAGGGTGCCTGAGAACAGCGGCGCGTCGCGGCTGGGCGAACTCCTTTTCGGAGTTCCTCGGCTGGTGCGACGGCGCCGTGAACAATTCCTCGCTTTCGCGCGCCAAGGTCATCCGGGCGCGTGAGACATCCAATACCGGCGTCGCAGCTGCAGGCTGATCGACCCGTACGACTTTTCAAAGAGAAGGGACTTACGCATGCGTCCAAGAATCCTCCTGACGGGTATTCCTGGTCATTACACGCGCCTCGCAAACGGCGCCAATGGCCTGTCGGTTTCCTATTCGGAACGGCAAAAACAGCCCGAATCCAAGGACGAGTTTCTTCAGGAGCTTCGCAACATCAGCAACACCGGCAACTATCTGATCGGTGAGGGCGCTCTGCGCGCCATCGCGCCGCATGCCAAGCAGATTCCGTTCTGGCATCTTTACAACGCCCACAAGAACGGCACCGGTTTCGATGAATTCAACAACAACTTCGACATCTGCGTGTTCACCTGCGCCAATCTGTTGCGCAAGGGGCTTTCTGCGGATGCCGAGGCTGATGTCTTGAGCAAGCTCAAGATGCCGATCGTCATGCTCGGTATCGGCCACCAGAACCGCAAGGACCTGGAAACAGGCCTGCCGGAGGGGACGAAGCGCCTGCTCGATGTTCTCAAGGACCGCGAGCACTACTTCCTGACCCGCGGCTACGAAACCGCCGGCTACCTGAAGGACCAGGGGTTCAAGTACGTCCGGCCGACCGGCTGCCCCTCGGTCTATTTCGCGCCGAACAATATGCGCGCCTCGATGAAGAAGTTGCCCGACGTCAAGATCGGTCAGGCAAAGACGATCTTTTCGGGCTATCTCGGCGCCAATCACGATTGTATCGTCGATGCGATCGCGCTCAACCCAGAAGGCGCCAAGCCCCAATACATCATCCAGGACGAATTCCTGCACTTTGACATGAAGGTGGAGCCGGATGCTGATGGCAGGGTCTTCGATTCCTGCTCGGGCAAGATGCTCGGCGAACTGGCTTTTCCGGGCGCTGAGCGCCAGAAGGTCCCCTTCGATGTGCGCACCTTCTTCGATACCAACATGTGGCGCGCCTGGGCCTCGCACATGGACTTCAATTTCGGCCGTCGTTTCCATGGCTCGATCATCGCCATGCAGGCAGGCGTGCCGAGCCTGATGGTGGCCGTCGACGATCGCATGCGCGAAATGCTGGGCTTTACCGGCCTGCCGTCGGTCGACGTCCAGGAGCTCGAAAAGGCGGAAAACCGGGCGGAGTTCGTTGCCAGCCATCTGGCTGGGCTGAACGCATCGGAACTGGTCGACCGCTACTCCGATCGCGAACGCAATTTCCGTACGGTGCTGCGCGAGATCGGCATCGGCCTCTAAACCGTGATGCCTCGGACGCGTTCGATCCGAGGCGCTCAATTCATGATGTTCGGGCGGCACGGTGAGGTTTGCAGATCCGCTTCCTCGTGCCGCCCTCCCTCTTCCTCAACTCTGTGGGCCAGTCCACAACCCAGGTGTATCGATGCGTATCCTGCTCACCGGAATCCCTTCCTACCTCCAGCGTACCGTGGCGCGCGTTTCCGGTGCGACGGTTCATCACAAACCCTACTTCGACGATATCCGAAGCAAGAAGGATCTGGTCGACCAGGTCAAGAAGATCGCCAACACCGGCAACTACCTGATCGGCGAGGGCGCAGCTTATGCCTTGCGCGGTCATGACGTGACCTATGTGCCGTTCTGGCATCTGGTCAACAGCCGCGGCGCGAACGACGTCTACGATGCCCTGAACAAGGAATTCGACATGTGCGTGTTCGCTTCGGCGAACCTGCTGCGTCCGGGATATTCGGCCGATCTCGAAGCGGATGTGTTCGAGAAGCTGAAGATGCCGGTTCTGGTGATGGGCATCGGCATCCAGAAGCGTGAAGGTCTGAAAGAAAACCTGCCGGCCGGTACGTTGCGGTTCCTCGAGGTCTTGAAGCAGAAGGAAAGCTTCTTCCTGACCCGCGGCTATTTCACCGCCGAGTTCCTGCGCGCGGAGGGCATGAAGTTCGTCAAGCCGACCGGCTGCCCCTCGCTCTTCTTCGCTCCCAACGAGATGCGCCACTCCTTGACGTCGCTTGCCAACGCAGACCTTGCCTCGGCACAGAAGCTCGCGCTCGGCGGCTATCTCGGTAGCGTCGCCGACACCATCGTCGATGCCCACGCACTGCTGAAGCCGGAGAGCGTGGCCAGCTACGTCATCCAGGACGAAATCGTCGCCTATAACCTCACGCTGCCCGTGGATGACAACGCGCCGGTTTACGACCGCTCCAGCGGCCGCATCACCGGCAAGACCGAATACAAGCATCAGGAAAAATGGCAGCGGCAGAACGAACTGATGGTGTTCTTCGACACCAACCAGTGGCGCGCCTGGTCATCGACCCGGGACCTCTGCATCGGCAGGCGCTTCCATGGCTGCGTCATCGGCATGCAGGCGGGCACGCCTTCGCTGATGATCGCCGTCGACGACCGTATGCGCGAGATGCTCGAATTCATCGGCTTTCCCTATATCGAAGCGGGCGTCTGGAATCGTGAGGCGGACAAGAAGGCGCATCTCGCCAACTTCCTGTCGAAGATCGATGCGCAGGCGGTTACCGAACGCTATTCGGCATGCGAGGCGAACTTCCAAAGTGCGCTTAAACAGGTTGGCATTTAATCTGCCCCTGACCCGGGCAGCGCCGTTGGCGCTGCTCCTTGCCGCCCTGGTCTCCTGGGCGGCGCTTTCGCGTGGCGCAACGGCGTTCGCGGGCGAGGTTGCGGCTGCGCGCTACGGCGTCAATCGGCTCAATCTCGCCTGGCTGGAGCGCACGGATCAGGAACGCATCCTTCGCGAAATCGCCGACAGCGGCGCCACGCATGTGCGGCTATCGCTGTCGCGCCCCGTCGCCAAAAGCATCGACGCGCTGGAGATTGCCAACCGGCTGGGTCTGCGGATCCTGCTCGAAATCCAGCTGTCGAACAAAAGCTATTATCCGGACAGCGTTCGCCCGCGCACCGGCTTCGGGCGCATCTGGGATATCAACCGGTTGTCCGATCTGGACCTTGATCGTTACCGCGTCGGCCTGGCGTCAGCTCTGCAGCGCATCGATGCCCTTGGCATCCGTCTGGATGCGGTAGAACCCGGAAACGAGATCAACCTCGCCGGCTATAACGGCGACCTCGCCGTCTACGAGAAGCCGGGCCGAGCGACGCCGCGACATCTCAGTGAACTCAGGGATCCCGAGGCATTCGGAAAAGGTCTAGACAACTACGTCGAGGCGCTGAAGATCACCCGCGACGGCGTAAGAGCGAGCGCCAACAGCAAGGCGATCATCGTCTCCGCCGGGCTCTCCGACATGGGGGCCAAGGAAGCGGACCGCCAGGGAATGGAGCGGCTGGATCCGGGCGAGGTGATTGCCCTTTTGAAGGCGCGGGGCATGGACGCGCTCGTCGATGCCTATGGCATTCACATCTACCCGGCGCGCAAGGATAAGGCTGCAATCACCTCGATCGTCACCAAACTTCTCGATTTCTGTGCGCCTGCCGACAGAGGGCGGCCCTGCTGGGTGACGGAATGGGGGATTGCCAATACACTGCGCAACTGCCCCGTCGATGATCGCGAACGCGAAGGGGCGATGACGGCCATGCGGACGGTCTTCGAGCGGTTTTCCGAAGAAAATCGCCTGAATGCGGCCTACTACTACGACTGGGACACCCAGCAGAACTACCGGCTATGGCGCTGCGGTGCTCTAAGCCCGGCCGGCGCGCTTGCGATCGAACCGGCCAAGGGTGATTGATGCAAGGCATTTTTAGCTGTGAGCTGGATGGAGCGAAGCGCCCTTGTCGATCAGCGCCGCGTTGCGCGGCTCGTCGCCGGTTCAAGCCCCTTGCCGCGGTAGGTGACGGGAATGCCGAGTCCCTCGTGGGTTCGCGCCAGCGTTTCCAGCCAGGTAGCCAGTTCCTCCGGGACCATTTCGTCCCCGGTCTCCATCGCCTCGATCCATGCCAGGTTGCAATGGAGGGCGCTTGCCAGATTGATCGGCGTCCAACGAAGAACGAGAAGGCATTGGGTGAAACGGGCGGGGGTCATCGGTTGTGCTCAAGGTTGCATGTGGAATGGATGAAGCAGGCTTTACACGTGGAAATAAGTCAAGGTGATGACTTGCCGCGGCCAAAAGACGTGATCTTTTCGTGAGTTAGAATTGATTGGGCAAAATGCCGCAGTGCAGCATGGAAATGGCGCCTTTCGCGCGGCATTTGCCGGTAACGCGTGGACCCGATTGCCGCGCCCATGGGACAAAATCGGCGAAAATACGGGACTGACTGTTGGTTACCAGAGGGTTCTCTGCCCCGAGCCGGTGCGAATCGCGCGCCTTTGAGGTTGAATGGCCGCAGATCCAGAGGACCGATTCGGTCCTGGACAATGCGCTGAGGCGATCAACCGTTGCATGCACCCCTTTACCAGACCGCGATCAACATTGCCGCGAAGGCCGCGTTCTATCTGTCGCTCGCGATGCTGCTGCCGGCCGCAGTCGATCTGTTCTATGGTCATCCCAACTGGAGAGTGTTTGCCGGTTCGGCCTTTGCGACTGGCGGTCTGTCGCTTCTGGCGATCGCCGCCACGCAGGGCGGCTCGCCGCTGTTCAGCCGCAAGATGGGCTTTCTGGTCGTCAATCTTCTCTGGATCGTCGTGTCTCTCGTCGGCGCCGTGCCCTTCTGGCTGTCGTCGCTGAAGCTCGATTTCGCCAAGGCCTTCTTCGAATCGGTCTCCGGCATCACCACGACGGGCTCGACCGTCATCAGCGGCCTCGACCATGCGCCTCCGGGCATTCTTCTCTGGCGCTCGGTTCTGCACTGGCTCGGCGGTATCGGGATTGTGGCGCTCGGGCTCTTCGTCATGCCCTATCTCAGGGTCGGCGGCATGTCCTTCTTCAAGATGGAGTCCTCGGACACCACCGAGAAGCCCTTCGCCCGCATCGTCACCTTCACGCGCGCCTTCATCCTGATCTATGTCGTGATGACGGTGACGTGCACAATCATCTTCTCCTATCTGGGCATGAGTCGTTTCGACGCGATCAACCACGCAATGTCGACGGTCGCGACCGGTGGCTTCTCCACCCACGATGCCTCGCTCGGCTACTTCAACAGCCTGCCGATCCTCTGGGTCGCAACCTTTTTCATGACGCTGAGCAGCCTACCGTTTTCGGTGCTCATCCTCTTCATCGTTCGTGGTCGGCTCGATACGCTGAAGGATCCGCAGATCATCGTCTTTCTGTCCTATCTGACGGCACTTGCGCTCGCCGCAAGCCTCTACCAGCGGATCGTCAACGGGGTCTCGGCGCACGAGGCATTGGCGCACGGCTTCTTCACCGTCTCGTCGATCTTGTCGACGACCGGTTTTGCAAGCGACGATTATATGCTCTGGGGTGAGTTCATCGTCGCACTTGCCTTTGCCGCCACCTTCATGGGTGGTTGCTCCGGCTCGACGGCAGGCGGCATGAAGGCCTACCGCTTCATCATCATCTTCAATTCAATCCGCGCCGGTCTTTTCAAGCTGATCTACCCCAATGCGGTCCACACGGTGCGCTACGGCAAGACACTTGTCGACATAGACGTGCAGCGCACCGTGTTTATGTTCTTCACGGCCTACATGTTCATCTGGGCTTTCGGCAGCCTGGCGATGGGGGCGATGGGCTATGATCTCGTCACGGCGGTGTCAGCGGTCGCAACGGCGCTTTCAAACGTTGGCGCCGGGCTCGGCCCGATCATCGGGCCGGCCGGCAACTTCTCGACGCTGACCGACCCGGCGCTCTATCTCCTGTCGCTCATGATGCTGCTCGGCCGTCTGGAAATCCTGACGGTCCTGGTCATCCTGACACCGCTCTTCTGGAGAGATTGAGCACTGTCGTGATTGTTTTGAAATCATCCTCCTTCCGTCAACTGGAGAAGGGTTGCTCATCCGGCGGGTTCCGTTGTGCATGAGCCGGTGCTTCGCGGTCGTTCGTACGACCCCTACAACTAGCGAGGCGGCGGCAGGCTAAGACCATCTACAACCGGGCGAATAGGCTAATCGAAATTTGGACCTTATCTGTCAGAGCGTTGTAGCTTTCTGGCGACGTCGCTGTTTTCTCCGCAGCATTCGGTGACAATGCCCAAACAGCGTTGCCGCTCCAAGGCAATCGCCTCAGCAACCATCGTCGTAGGGTCACGTTGTCCTCGTGCCAGATGTCGGGCTGAAATGCTCCAGGCCATCATGGCAGTTTCGTCTGAAATCATGGTTTGTCCCAGCTGCTATGAACTCGTCTGAGTGTAGGAGCTGACGCTTTCGCGAAACGTGCACGCAATGCTAGATTTCTTGCATCAACTCCTTGTGGTTAGGAATGAAATGGGGACGAGGCACTTTCTACGGAAATTGGTTGACTACATGTTGTTCGGGTGGTCAGAGCCCGACGAACTCCCACGACTTAGCGAAGAGCAGAAATTTCTCCTGAAGCAGTTTAGGCTCGGGCTCATCACTGAGCAGGAATGGCGGGACTTACTCGAACGCGATCCGACTTTGTCTGCACACTTTAAGGCGCGGGATCCCCGCGTATCTGCGAGGTGAACGTAAGTTCGAGAAGCGGTCGAACTAGCCAGTTTTAGGCTCAGGGTTTAAGTGCTGCGGGCAACAATGTGTCTGTTATCTGGAGCAATGCTCCGGCCGCCAGCTGAATGATAAGGTCAAGACCGTTTTGGGATCGATATTGCGGTATGCGCATGCCAGGTGGCTTTTCGCTGTCGCTCCTCAAGTAACCACGCGACGGCCAACTGCAAGAGGCAACCGGCAACCAGTAATATCGCTTGTACCAGAAGCGACGGGTTTGGTGTGGCGGCCACAACTGTCTTGGCTACACAAACAAGGATTACGCCGACGGAAAAAACAGGAAGGCTGTGCTTACCGGCAGCGCAGACCAGGCGAAAGGCTGGCTGACGGGCCGCGAGCTGCACGGCTCGGATGTTCCAGGCAAGATACAGGATCGCCAGTACATTTAGGATGCGCAGCGGGCCGCTGTTCGTTTTAGAAACGAGCTGATGATACAGCTCGCTGAACGGCGGCTCTGTAAGGCGAAGATACACGGCAAGATTTATCGGGATGGCAGTGATCGCAAAGATGGCGGCCACGAGGAACACCACGCGATTGTAGCTGAGCACGGGCTTCGACCGTTTCAGTCTAATGCCGACAACGATCCCGATGATGAACAAAAACTGCCAAGAAAACGGATCAAAATACCACTCACGTCCATCTAGGGCCCAGTTCCGAAGATTGATGTGACCAATCCCAGCGGCCAACCAGACCAGGCACGAAAAGCTCAGCAACATCGTTCGCGAGCGACTGTGAAGCCAGATGGCAAACGGCGTGAGACCAAGCAGCACCATATACAAAGGCAGGATATCGAGATTTCCCGGCATGTACATGAGCAGAAGGGCCTCGGCTCCATGCTGAAAAGGCGCGCTCCAGAATGAATTCATATCGGACCAAGTCGATGGACCAACGGCCAGCATCAGTGCGGCCGAGATGCTTGCCAGCACTGAAAACAACAAGACGTGGACGAGATACAAGGCGAAGGCGCGTTTCCACGGTCGCAGGAACAGGACCGAACCATCGGTGCGATAGTAGGCAAGGGCAGCGGATATTCCAGCCAAGAGAACAAAGACATCGGAAGCATCTGCGAAACCGCGAGAATGCTGCACAAAACCCGAAAACGTGAACTCGGAGTGGCCGACAAAGATCAAGAGGAGAGCGAGCCCACGCAGAAGATCAATCCTGCTTTCTCGTTGCTTCTCCATTTATCTCCCCGTTTGGATTTCGGCGGCGCTGAGGCCTGAGGAAATCCATACGAGAAAATCGTTAGTTTCTGATATCCGGCTAAAGGAACATTTTTAACGAACTCGTTGAGCGAGCGTCACGTGGCCGCTACGCCACGACAATGGCCCGTTCACTCGCACTGGTACCGTAGGGAGCCAGCAGGGCTCGGGCGTCCAGAAATGCATCAATCTCCAAACTCAGGTGAGACCGCCTGGATGCCCCCAAGCTCACGTTCCGATTCAGACAACGACAAAAAGCAAAGCGCTTGCGACCAGAAGCAGCGCTCCGAGCGTCGCTAAAATGATCGCAATCAGCTCACTGTCATATTTCGGCATATCGCTGTTCATCGCCACGGTCTCACGGTTTGCGGCACGTATCATTTAAACATGATAATAACAATCATATTTTATGGGGCTCACGCGGCAAATGACATACGCGATCCCGCAGCTCCCATGCACTCTCAGCATCCTCGGACCATTTCCGATCCGAGGTACGCAATTTGGCGGATGCTGAGCCTCATGCAGCCTCGGTCTTGCGGCGCGTGCCGGCGCTTTCGATGTAGTACTTCTCATAGCGGTGGCGATAATGCTCGGCACCGCCAAAGTCGCTGTACTTTGCCAGTTCCTGCATGTCGGTCTTGTTGAGGATCACGCCGAGGATCTTGGCATTGATCTGCGGCTCCGAATGCAAGAGGTCGCGCACCAGGCGCGACGGCGTCCGGCCCCATTCGGCGACATAGAGGAAGCCGTCCGCAAGCGGCGCGAAGGCCTTGGCATCGACGACCGGGGCGAGTGCCGCGAGATCGACGACGACATAGTCGAAGGACTTGCGTGCATTGTCGATGAGCTCGGCCATGGCCGGCGACGCAAGCAGCTCATGGCTGTCATACGGGCCGTTGCCGTCCACTGCTTCACCGCCGACCGGCAGGATCGCAAGCTTCGTCTGCTGGTCGATCTTGATGCCCGCCGGCCAGGATGCCTGCCCGGTCAACGCTTCCACCAGACCCGCCTTCGGCGGCGGATTGATCATCTTGCTCAAACCCGGTTTGCGGATGTCGGCATCGATCAGAAGGGTCTTCTTGCCGCTTGCGGCAAGGAGGGCCGCAAAATTCGCGGCAATGATCGACTTGCCTTCATCGGGCACCGCCGAAGCGATGCCGATGACGCGTGAACCGTTGCCGGTCAGCATCCGGTCGCAGGCGAGCTTGGCGTTGCGGAAGGTCTCGGTGAAGGACGAGCGCGGAGCGTCGAGCACGATGCGGCTGAGGCGCTCGAACGACGGCGCCCCTTGCGTTACCGGAGGCGGCATCTTGTTCTTCATCAGCTTGGCGCGAACGAGATCCGTCGTTCCAGGGTGACGCGGGCCGACCAACGGAATGTAGCCGAACGACCGATGACCGAGGATCGCGCGCACGTCGCCTTCGAGCCGGAATGTCCGCTCGCGGAACTCCTGGAAGGCCGCAAACGCGCCGCCCGCCATCAGGCCGAGCACCGCCGAAAGCGCCAGCACCATCGTCTTCTTCGGGCTCGACGGCGAGGTCGGGACGCCGGCGCTGGAAATCACCCGCGCCTTGGCGATCGGGAAGGAGCGCTGCTGCGAGGCCTGCTCGTAGCGGTTCAGATAGGTTTCATAGAGCGTCTTCAGCGCGGCTGCCCGCTGCTCCAGTTCGCGCAGGTGCACGAGCGAGACATTTGCATTTGCGTTGCGGCCGGTGGTGCCTTCTATGTTTTCGCGCAGCGACGCTTCGCGTGAGCGCGCCACCTCGTATTCGTTGCGGTAGCTTGCCGTCAGCTGCTGCAGTTCCTGGAAGATCTGGCGGCCGACATCGGTTTTCTCCTTGCGCAGCGACACGGCCTGCGGATGGTCGGCGCCGAAGCTCTGGCTCACGTCCTGTTCGCGCTTGCTGACCGCAAGGTAGCGCGTGCGCAGATCGCGGATGACCGAGTTGTCGCCTTCCTTGGCGGAAATCGTGGCGTTCTTGACGGCCGTCTCCGGTCCCTGGTCGACGATCGCCTGGAATTGCTTGTAGCGCGCCGAAGCGCTTGCGCTATCGGCCTGGGCAATGATCAGCTGGCTGTTGAGATCGGCGAGCTGCTGTTCCGACATGAGTTCGCCGCGCGCAAGCGTCAGGCCGTTTTCGCTGCGGTATTTTTCGACCTCTAGAGACGCGGTCTGCGTGCGCTGCCGAAGGTCTGCAAGACGTTCCTGCAGCCAGACCGAGGCCCGTTCGGTCGCCTCGAAATTGGCGTTGAGCTGGTCGTTGAGATAGGCGTCGGCATAGGTGCGAACGATGCCGGCGGCAAGCTGCGGATCGCTGGAGCGATAGGCAAGCGAGACGACGGAGCTTCGCGTCACGCGTTCGACGGCCAGTCCCTGCTGGAGCAGTGCCGCCGCCTTTTGCCTCCGGCCGTTGCGGGCCATATCCTCGGAAATCTCCGGCCCGCTCGAGAAGATGCCCGTAACGGACTTCAGCCCGTCCTTGACGACGTCGAACGGCGAGCGCGGCGGATTGAGGACGGTGTCGTTGTCGGCAAGGTTCATCTTGTCGACGACACGCAGGGCGAGTTCGCCGGATTTCAGGATTTCCACGGCGCTGGCAATCTGGGTGTCGAGCAGGGCGCTGTTTTGCGGCGGCGCCTGTTCTTCGGCAAATTTCGACAGGTTCTCGTCGAGTAGGACCTGCGTTGCCGATGTGTAGAGCGGTGTTGCGAAGACCAGGTAGGCGACACCGAGCGCGATGAAGAGCGCCACAAACAGGCCGACCATTCTGGCGCGACGCAAGACGACCGAAAACAGACGATCGAGGTCGATGAAGCCGTCGGGCTCCTCCACGTTGCGCGGTACGACACTGTTGAAGGGGAGACTTCTTTGATTCATTGGGTCGCTCTGTCCGTTTCCCTTTGGTCCGAAGGCTGGCGCCTCTTCTTTTCAAAAGAGGCGCCGAAGCCAGTTATGCGGCGCGGATGCGGCCTTCGTGAGACAGGACCATGTCCTTGACCGAGGCATAGACCGCGTCGCCGAGATCGGAACGCGCCAGCGCGAAGGCGACATTGGCCGCGATGAAGCCTTCCTTGGAGCCGCAGTCGAACGTGCGCCCATCATAGGGATGAGCGTGAAACGCTTGATTTTGCGACAGTTTCAGCATGCCGTCGGTTAGCTGGATCTCGTTTCCGGCGCCGCGCGGCTGATGGGCGAGTATGTCGAAGATCTGCGGCTGCAGGATGTAACGACCATTCAGATAAAAATTGGACGGGGCTTCGCCCATAAGCGGTTTTTCGACCATTTGGGTGACTTCGAAGCCATAGGGGACGGCCGTACCCTTGCCGACGATGCCATATTTCGAGGCATCTTCCGGAGCGCATTGCTCGACGCCGACAACGTTGCCGCCGGTCTGACGGTAGAGGTCGACAAGACCGGCCATGCAGCCGCGTCCGCCGTGGCAGAGCATGTCCGGCAGGAGCAGTGCGAAGGGCTCGTCGCCGATGAGATCGCGGGCGCACCAGACGGCATGGCCGAGGCCGAGCGGCGCTTGCTGGCGGGTAAAGCTGACGGAACCGGCGCGCGGCAGCATCTGCTCCAGTTCGGAAATCTGGGCGTTCTTACCGGAGCGGGTCAGCGACGAGATGAGTTCAGGCGTGTCGTCGAAGTGGTCTTCGATCGCCTGCTTGTTGCGGCTGGTCACAAAAACGATGTGCTCGATGCCCGCTTCACGGGCTTCATCGACCGCATATTGCACGACCGGACGATCGACGATCGTCAACATCTCCTTCGGTATCGCCTTCGTCGCGGGAAGAAACCGCGTTCCATTGCCGGCGACCGGGATCACAGCTTTCCTGACGGTCCTGATACGGTCCATGGTCTTATCCTTTACTTACGTGTGGGCTTTCGCCCGAGGTGGGTCGTTCGGCCGCCACCGTCGAGGTGGCAGGCTTCATGCGTGCGATTGGCGCAAGTAGCCGGCGCAATCGCACGGCGATCGGCATTCTGAGGTGCCGAAGCGCTCTGGGGTTGGTCAGAGCCACACGGGTAGCTCCGGCCAACGATCTGGATTTCAGGTGTTCGACAAGGCGAAGGAAGGCGTGCGCCTCGACGAGGCTTTTGTCGCGCCGGCGCTGCATCGCCAGCGCCTCGGCATCGAGCGTGTGCTTGGCAAGGAATTCCCGGTCGGCCGTCATCATCGCGTCGATGTGGCGCAGTTCGAGCACGCGCGAGATCGAGCCCTCGCGGATGTGGTAGCAATAGCCGGCCGAGGGATCGACAACGCAGCGGCCGCCATGGGCAAGCGCCGAGGCGAGCAGGATGTAGTCCTCGCCGATGCGGATCGTTTCCTCGAAGCGCAAGCGATGTTCGTTCAGAAACCGGCGCTCAAAGATCGGCTTCATGTAGCCGAAATTGAAGGTGGAGCGGAAAAGCACGTTGGAACCGATGAAGGCCGCAAGCGTCAGCGTCCGACGGCGCTCAAGCTCGGCTTCGGGAAACATGCGCTCAAGCCGCCCATCGAGATTGAGGACGTCGATGTTGTCGACCACAATCGAAGCTTCGGTAGAGGAAGCAAGGCCGATCATGCGCGACAGCCGCTGAGGGCTAACCGTGTCGTCCGCGTCAAGAATGGCGATCCAGTCGCCACGGGCCGCTTCGAGACCGGCATTGCGCGCGCCGCCGGGCCCGCGGTTCTCGGCAAGTCGCAGCAGCCGCACGCGCGGATCAGCGAGTTCTTCGACGACCGCACAGGTCTCGTCCTTTGAGCAATCGTCGACGACGATCACCTCGACGTCGACGCCCGTCTGCGCAAGCGCACTGTCGATGGCGCGTCGGATCGTGTCGGCAGCATTATAGGCCGCGATGACGAAGCTGACGTCGGGGGCGCGTTGCGTCATCAAGCGGTCGCCGCTCCGTATTGCTGGAGTTCGCGCACACCAATGAGGCCGCTGACGACGCCCGCATGCATGATTGCGCGAAGCGCGTAGCGCGAGCGAGCGACCGGCGATCCGAGCAGCATAAGACTTGCGATGGCGCAATAGCCTGATTTCGCCGTCGCGCGGACGATTTCGGCAACTCGGCTGCCGGCTTGGCCCGGTTCACTCAAGAGCCGGCCATGGGTTTGGCCGGAACGGAAACGACGCTTTGCAAGCCAGGCAAGTCGCGCGCGTTTCTCCGGTACCGGTTCGAAGACCAGCGCATCGGGCGCATAGGCCAGACGCCCACCATCCGCATGCATGTGGCGGAAGAACTCCGTATCCTCACCGCCTGTCTGCCCGAGCGCCAGATTGAACCGCCTGTTGAAGACGACCGGGCGAGTGAGATCGATCAGAACATTGCAGGTGTAGCCCGTGCGGATCTCGCCATCGACCCAGACCGGCCGGGTTGAATGAAAATCGCCGCGGCGCATCCAGTTCGGGGCAGACAGCGTGTACTCGGCACGAACCGGGCCGAGCACGACATCGGCGCCGGTCGTTAGGGCGGTATCGAGCAATTGCACGAGCCAGGTCCTCGACACCGTCTCGTCGTCGTCGACGAAGGCGAGATAGTGCCCGGTGCTGTTGTCGAGACAGGCGTTGCGGGCGATGGAAATGTTCGACGCCGGGCAATGCACGTAGAGGATCTCGCAAGGCATGGTCGGGCGCATCTGGTTGACGAGCGCCTGCGCGCTCGGCGTCACGTCGTTGTCGGCGACGATAATGCGGATCGCCACATCGGCAGGCACGGTGATGAGCGCGAGGGAGTGCAGCGTTTCTGCAAGCTCCGGCCGGCGAAACGTGCACACCGCTATGTCGATCTGTGTCCGGGCGACGGTGTTGGTCATGGTGCCACCCTCCGGTTACGCGTGGTGAGCAATTCCCGCCAGAAGCCGGCCGACCAGGCAAAATGCATGACCATTGCCGAGATGGCCGCGAGCGGGCCGTAGGGGTTCTTCTGGCCGAGCGCCATCCACATGCCGTAGCCGATGCAGGCCACAGCCCAGAGCACGACCGGAACGACCGCAAGCCAGCTGACGACCGCGAGCAGTGCGCCGACAGCGACCGGAGCGACGGCAAGCGGCAGCAACTGCCTGAGGCTCGGCCAGGCGCGATGCTTCAACACATTGCGCGCGCGTCCGCGCCCATAGGCGAAGTACTGGCGGAAGAGCGGCCCGACCTTGGCGCGGGGGTAGTAGACCATGCTGGTCCGGTCGGTCATCCAGATGCGATAGCCCGCCTGGCGGAAGCGATAGTCGAACTCCGCGTCTTCGTTGTGGCTGAAGATCTCGTCGTAGCCGCCGATCGCCTGGAAGGCGGAAATGCGCATCAGTGCATGGTGACCGTGATCGGCCCAGTGGCTCGCCGCGCCGAGACGGTGCTTGGCGCCGCCATTGCCGAGCTTGGAATTCTGGGCGTAGGCGGTGGCCTTCTGGAAGGGCGTGAAGCCAACCGTCTGCATGGCGACGACGACGGAGTCCGCGCCGGTTAGAAGAGCCTCCTCGACGAGGCGCTCGCAATAGTCATCCGGATAGGTGCCGTGCGCGTCGATGCGGATCATATAATCGAAATCGGTGCCATGGCGTGCGACGGCGAGATTGATCGCAGCACTCTGGATGCGTTTCGGATTGTCGAGCACCAGCACGGCCGGATCCTTCTCGGCGAGACGCGCCGCGATCTCACGGGTGCCGTCGGTGCTGCCGCCGTCGGCGATCAGGATGGCGCCGTTGAGGCGCCTTGCCGCGGGTAGCAAGGCTTCGGCGAGGCCCTGCAGATGTTCCGCCTCGTTGAGGCAGGGAATGACGATGAGGACACGTATGCTCATGACAATCCACCTTCGTTTTGGGGCGTTGAGGTGTTTTGATGTGCTTGCGGGAAGTCCAGCGCGATGCGCGGCGGAGCGGCGGACGTGACGGCCGACAGACGGCGCACGAGGCCCTCGCAATCGCTGCGATTGAAGATCCAGGTTTCCGGCGCGCAGGCCGCGATCCGCCGGGATGTGGCGTCGTAAATCTCGGAGGTCAACGAACCCATGAGCGCGGCAAGCGCGTCGGCATCAGCTTCTTCGAGCAGCACGCCAAGGCCACGTATGGCCAGAAACCGCGCGGTCTCGGTGCCGCGAAGGGCAATCGGCACCCGCCCGAAGCGGCAGCCTTCATAGAGCCGGTTCGGCAGCAGCCATTTGGAGTTCTGACCTTCCTCGAAGAAGTCGATCGCCCAGGTGAAGTGCACGTCGGAGTAGATCGCGCCAAGCTCTTCCGGGCTGCGATAGGGGCCGTGGAACGTCATGAAAGGTTCGTTGCGGATGAAGCCGTCGAAGTCGTCGAACTCGCGATAGGCCGGCCGGCCGCGCAGCACGATCTCGAATCGACCCTCCATGCGGCGCGAGAAGGCCGCCAGCAGCGCAAGTGATTTGCGGCAGCGCAGAGCACCGAACCAGCCAATCCGCCATGGGCCATGTGTCGGTGCGGCGGCAGCGGTCACCGATGGTCGCGCATCGGTTTCGTCGAGCTCGAGCACTTTGTTCTCAAGCATCATGGTCGGTGCCGAGATACCCGATAACGGGCGGAAATAGTTCTCGACGAAGGCGGGAGAACTGGTGATCAAAAGGCGCGCGTCACGGCCGAGCAGGCGCTCGCTTGTCCGCAACGCCTTGCCAGCGATGCCGGGGGAAAGGAGCAGGCGGTGAATGTCGAGGCATTCGTAGACGATTGGGACGTCGCCGCCGAAGAGGCTGACGGCCTTCCTGGCGATGGCCAGCATGTCGAGGTTGCGGGCTATGATCAGGTCTGGACGTTCCACTCCGCGCAGCGCCTGCTTCAGCGAGAGACAGCTCTTCGCGATCGCACCGACGCGCTGGACGAACCGGCCGTCATGGGTGTTGCCGAGCTCGACAGGTACGATGCCCTCGATCGCCGCCAGCGGGTTTGCGTCGCGCCTGAACCCGGCAAGCGTCACCTTTGCGCCGCCGGTAAGCAACATCAGCACGCGTCGGCGAACGGCGGGGTCGGCAAGATCTTGGGCGAAGTAAAGTATCTGCAGCATGAACATCCAGTTTTCTGTCCGGCTGCGCCGGACATGGTTCAAATTTTCCGCCTTGCAGCGGCGAGAGCCACGCCCACCGGCACGGCTCCCGATCGTCGGCTAGTTTATTTTGCAGGCAATCGACTCGGGGAACTGGCACTCGTCTCCCGGCGCGGTGAAAGCGACCCGGTCGACCTGCATCATCGAGGGGCCTTTGTAGGAAAAGGCGCCCATCCAATCCGTCAGGGTATCGGTTCCCCAAAGGCTGAAGAAAATCTTTTGCGGATTGGGCGGGATCTTCGCTGGGTCGGTGACCTCGTGGACCAGTTCGCCATTTACGTAATAGCGAATACGCTCCTTCTCCCAGACGAAAGCGTAGTCGTTGAAGCCCTGATTGGCGCCGCCCGGCACGTCGACCAGCTTCTCGTTGCCGCCCTTGGCGGAGACGTATTGATTGATCTGGACCTTTGCCGGGTTCTTGCCGAGCACTTCGAAATCGATCTCGTCATGCGGCTTCTTGTCGGCCGGCCCGATATAGGTGAAGAAGGCCGAGTTGAGCCCCGAGCCGTCGGCCGTCTTGATCCGCGCCTCGTAGGTGCCATAGCTGAAGCGCTTGCGGGTCTGGATTTCGCCGCAGGCGTAATTGCGCTCGCCGAGTTTTCCTTCAGCAAACGTCAGTTCGGCGATGCCGTTGACGACCTTCGCCTGTTTCTTCGACCAGGTGCAGTTCTGATGCGCGCCATTGTTCCAGCCGTCCGAGACGTACCAGACGGCGGTGTCGAGTGTATCGAAGTTGTCGATGAAAGACGCACCCGTCGTGGTCTCTTCGGCCAGGGCCGGACCGGCAAGGCCGACGGCGACAAGGGTGAGCAGGGCGAGGCGGTGAGGTCGTTTCGATCTCATGGTCAGGTCCTTTGCTGGGGGGAGGGACCGGCGCGAACAGCCCCTGTCCGCGCACGCATGTCGCGGGCGGAGCCGGTCCGGCTGCCGGTGAGAATAGCGGTGAGGGCTGGCAGCCAGCGCGCGGAAAGAGCGTAGGCGCCGGCGAGGAAGGCGATCGTGATGAGCGGAACCGCGCAGTAAAACGCCGGGTAGTAGCCGATGTCCGAGCGGTTCCAGATCATCCAGAAGAGCACGAGTAGCGGAAAGTGCGTGCAGAAGATCCAGAAGCTGAGACCGCTGCCGCGCGAAAGCTGAGCGCCGATGTTGGTTCGGACGAGAAGTGCCGAAACCGCCCAGGAACCGACGATGCCGGAAATCGCAATCAGACTGCGCAGCATTTCGAGCCACACCGGAAAATTCGGGCCAAACTGATAGAGCAGGATGGACAGGAGCACGGCTGCGCTTAGGAACGCGATGGTAATCGGCCAGGAAAAGCGATCGAAGCTGCGGACGTCGATGCGATGCAGGCTCATGTAGATGCCGGCGCTAAACCCGAAGAGGATCGACTTCTTCAAGAAGATGCCGTTCGGAACGGGCAGCACTGCATAGGCGAAGAGGACGGCGAGCGTCTGTGCCGGATAGCGCTTGATCAGCCAGGCGAGCGCAGGCGAAAGAACGATACATAGCAGGAGATCGCGCAGAAAATAGAGCGGTAGATTGATCGGCAGATCCTCGAGCGCGAAGGCAAAGCTCAGCCACTCTCTGGGGCTGGCTCCGATGACCTCCGGCAAATAGCCCGAACTGATGTCCTTGCTCTGCGCGACGAAAACCAGCGCGAGAAACGCCAGGTTCCACAACAGGAATGGCAAAAGTACCGTCCGAGCCTTGGTCTTCAGCGTCCGGCCATAGTCGAAATTTTCGAGACCGCGACGGAATAGGAGATAACCGGAAATTGCGCTGAGGCAGGGGACGCCGACACGGAAGAGGCTGTCGCCCAGGAAAATGCGCAACCAGTCGATGCCGCCATAGGTGCCGACATACGGACTGGTCGCCGGATCATAAGGCACATGCACAAAGACAATGCCTGAGATCAGCACGATGCGCATCAGATTGATCCGCGAGGAGATATTCGCGTTCACATCAACGATATCCGTCACCCCCATCTGGCAGCGCGTTTAGAAGCGGCCGTTTCAACAGAGCAGACCAGAGCCCGCACCCAGAAGATTAGGCTCGGGCACGGATCAAAATATGGCGCCGCAGCAAACGAATCGGCCTTGGTTTGCTGCGGTGCAGCATTAGAAATCGCGGCAATACTAGGAAAATAGGCCTATCCCCGCACTTGGACTGGGAAAAAACCATGACGTGGGCGTCAGTTGCGGAATATTAACGGCCGCTGATTTTCTGATGCTTCTGCTTGTTAAAGCGCATATGTAACGCCGAAAAGTTGTGCGCTTTTTCTTCTGTTTTTCAGTTGAGACAATGCCGCGGATCTCATTCCTCGCCGAAATGCGGCAAGGGTGGGGCAGTCTTTAGCGCTATTCCAGCCGTTACTCGGCGGCGGCTGGTACCGAGCTCGAAGCACCGCGGGAACGAACCATATCGGTGAGCTTTGCCAGCAGCGACCATTCAGTAACGAGTACCAGCACCAGATAGATCAGGGCACCGATCGCGGCGCCAACAAGAACCTGGAGCACCGCGCTTGGAAGAAGCGTGCCGTAGTGGTCCAGCAGCAGCCTTACGACGACAGCCATGATGAAAGCCGAGACCAGCGGCCTCACCGAAATCAGGAACCCGCGCAGGAAGGGCAGCTGGTCGGCGCGAAAGACAACCCAGGAATAGCCGACAAGCGTCGCTAGGTTGACGAGGCAGAGGGCGATCATCGCTTCGACGAGCGATCCGCCGATCGCGGCATAGGCGACGGCGGCAGTGGTGGCGATTGCCCGGATCACCGCCCACCAGAAGAGGGTCGTGCCCTGGCCGATACCCTTGAGATAGGGAATGTAGGTGCTGCAGGGTGTCAGCAGGCCCTTCGACAGGGCGAGCAGGCCGAGCACCGGCCAGGCTGAGGCCCATTGCTGTCCGAAGAGCACGAGCATCGCCGGCTCGGCAAGCGCCCAGAGGCCGAACATCATCGGCGCGAGCAGCACGGTGGTGACCTGCGTGCTGAGCATCAGCGCTTGCGAGCGCCGCTGGCGATCCTCGCCCATATGGCTGAAGGCGGGAAAGAGAACGCCCATGACTGCTGAAAGGACGATCTGGTTCGGAATGCTGGAAAAGCGGTTCGCTGCCGAATAGGCGCCGGCATCCGAAAGGCCGAGATAGCGGCTGATGACGACCATCGGCGATTGGAAGGTGACGAAGTTGGCGATCTCGGAGCCCATCATGCCAAAGCTGAAGCGGCAGAGCGAAAGTACGCGCCGTGCCGAAAACACGAAACGGGGGACATAGCCGGAGACGGCGTAGAGACCGGCCAAACGGATGAATGCAGAAACGAAAAGCTGCGCAAGCAGCGACCACACCCCAAAGCCGAGAAGCGCCGCCCCGACCGCGATGAGCGCGCCGAGGATTTCGGAGAGCATGGTCCAGACCGCGTCCTTGCTGAAATTCATCCGCCGGGCAAGCAGTGAATAGGCAACATCGCCGGCAAGCTGCAACGGGATGAGCAGGCTCATGATCTGGAGCAGATGGCTTGCCTCCGGCGCACCGAGCAGGCTCGCCAGCGGTCCGGCAAAGACGAAAAGCCCAAGCGCCATCATCAGCGAAACCACAAGATTGGCCCAGAAAGCGGAGTGGATGAGTTCCATGTCCTCGTCGCGCTGGATGATCAGAGCGGAGGCAAGACCGGCGCCGCCGATCATCGCCAGAAACTGCACGACGGTGAGCGCGACGGCGACCGTTCCGAACTCCTCGGGCGTCAGGATACGGGCAAGAATCGGCACGGTGACAAACTTCAGCCCGAATGTGCCTGTCTTTGAAAGGACGCTCCAGCCGACGTTCCGAGTCACAGACTTGGCATTTACGTTTGAAGGCATGTGAGCATCCCGTGATGCCTTTGAAGGATTTCCGACAAAGGGCAAGCGCTAGATTTGAGGTCGCGACCCGGTGGGAGGAGACCACGAAATACTCTTTTAGAGAAACCGCAGGGGCGAAAAGATGGCGAAGCTGACTGTTATTATTCCCTACTACCAGAAGGAGCCGGGTATTCTTCGGCGCGCGCTCGCGTCCGTCTTTGCCCAAAGCTATCAAGACTTCCATGTCCTGGTGATAGACGATCAATCTCCCTACTCGATCGACGAGGAGTTGAGGCCGCTTGCCGATGGCGAGCGGGCGCGCGTGACGGTGATCCGGCAGGACAACAAGGGTCCAGGCGGCGCGCGCAACACCGGGCTCGACAACGTTCCGGCCGACGCCGCGTTCGCCGCGTTCCTCGATTCCGACGACATCTGGACCACCGATCATCTCCAGAATGCCGTCGACAGCATGAGCCGCTTTGGTGCCGACTGCTACTGGGCGTCGATAACAGGCGGCGAGGCGTTCTACTACCATTTCGGCATCGCCGATCTCGAGGCAAGCGATACGGTCGTGCGCTTGCAGGAAAGCCCGCTTGTCGTCGAAATTCCCGATCTTTCCAATGTCATGCTGCGGAACTGGAGCTTCCTGCACCTGTCTTGCATGGTGGTTGGTCGCCGGCTTTTCGAGACGGTGCGCTTTGATGCCGAGCTGCGTCTCGCGGCCGAGGACGTGCTGTTCTTCTGCGACTGCATTCTCGCGGCAAATCGTGTCGTGCTTTGCGATGCAGCCGGTGCCGTGCGCGGGGAGGGCATCAACATCTTCCACTCGATCGACAACGACTCGCCGCAATTCCTGCAGCAGCAGTTCAACACCTTTGTTGCCCTTGAGACGCTTGAGCACCGGCTTTCGCGCAAGCCATCGGCCGTCGCGTCGATCCAGTCCTACCAGCACACGGCCCGTCGTCAGGCGCTCTGGAGCCAGGCGCGCCGGCTGAAGCGGCGGAAGTCGCCGCAGTTTCGACTGCTGGCACGTTGGGTCCTGCGCGATCCCAAGCTGTTGCAAAGCGCATTCGAGCTTGCCGTCGGCAAGTTTTCCCGTTCACGCTGATCCGGACAGAAACTCCTTTTGGAGGAAGAACAAGCCCGCCAGGCGCGGCATCGAACCTATCTCGCATTTGAAAGAAGGGACCGCCCATGAAGCCCTATTACTGGGAATCTCAGCACGGCAATTTCGGCGACGACCTCAACCTCTGGCTTTGGGATTTCCTGCTGCCGGGTTTTCGCGATGTCCATGACGACATCCTCCTCGTCGGCGTCGGCACGGTGCTCAACCGCGCGCTTCTGCCTGATGGCGTCCGCAAGCTCGTTATCGGCAGCGGTTTCGGCTACGGCAGCTTGCCGGACATGCGGGATGCCGCCGAATGGGACCTTCGCTGCGTGCGCGGGCCGTTGACAGCCGAGAAGATCGGCCTTGCGCCGGAGCGCGGTATTGTCGATCCCGCGGTCATGGTCGCCGACATGCCGGAATTCCGGAACCTGCCTAAGCTATACAAGCGCAGTTTCATTCCCCATTGGGAAAGTGCGATCGCCGGTATGTGGCCCGTCACCTGCGGCACCGTCGGCCTGCACTACATCGACCCGCGCGGCGAGGCCAAGAGCGTGATCCGCGAGATCGCGCAATCGGAGTTCATTGTCGCCGAATCGATGCATGGGGCGATTCTCGCCGATGCATTCCGCGTTCCCTGGGTGGCGGTGACGACGTCGGACAGCATCAACAGCTTCAAGTGGAACGACTGGGCAAAAACCGTCGGCGTCGAATACCGTCCCCGCCATGTTCCGGTCTCCAGCCGCACCGAAGCCATGATCAAGGGCGCACGTTTCTGGGGCATGGGCTTCGAGGCGCAGACCGTGCCGGAGGCTGCGAACCTGCGATCCGCCGACGGCGAGGTGATCGTCGCGGCCAGAGAACCGCGTCAGACGTTCTTGCGCAGCGCGGCCAAGCAGGTGCTTGCGGCGCCGTCGACGCTTGCACTTTGGCAGGCCACTCGCGCAGAGCCGCAATTGAGCAGCGACAGCCGGCTCGCCGAACGCAAGGAACGCTTCCAGGATGCGTTGGCCGCCGTACGGCGCGCCTACTTCTAGGATGTGACAAACGACGCTCCGGACGAGATGCCGGAGCGTATTCCGCTCGCGATGGTTCGACGTGGCGCCGACGCCGCAACGCGTGGTGCTAGCGCGCGTGCTCCGCGCCGATGGGCAGAAGGTAACGCACTGCCGCGCCTCCGCCCGCCGGTGCCGCATCCTGGCGCGGCCTGAAGCGCTCCGTCTTGTCGGCGAAAATACCGGCGGTGACGGCCGGCGCGGCGCCCGGGCGCCGCATGAGGTAACCGATCGCAGCCATAGCACCGCGCTCTTTCTTGAGGTCGAGGAAGTGGCGGTGCTGGTAGCGGCCACGCACGTGACGCTCATGCCGTCGCACGGCAGCCGCTGCCTCACCGTCGAGGTCGTTTGCCGCGAGTATGACGCGGTCGGCCTCGTAGAGGCGCTTTAGATCCTCGGTCCGGTGGCTGCCGCTCAACGAATTGCCGCGCACGATCGCCGCATAGCCACAGCTTTGAATGACCTTGTAGCGTGCACCTTTGGCCAGTGCGCGAAGATAGAGGTCATAATCCTCCCCCAGACGAAGCGCCTCCTGATAGCGGATGCCATGCTTATCGAGGAAGCGGCGGCGCATCAGCGGCTTCAGGAAGCCGATCTCGCCACGTTTCACGCCCGGCTGCGAAATATTGCCCTCGACGAAATCAATGAGGCCGAGAAGGCGCGGCCGTGGCGGGAAGTCATCGACCCTTGGAGCCGCACCAGTCACTGCGGCCTCGCCCATGAAGGCGATATTGTCGGCGATGAAATCCCACTCCTCTACTGCGAGCAGCCTGCCGAGCCTGCCCGGTAGAAAGAAATCGTCGGCGTCGAGGATCGCCAGGACCGGGGCGCGGCTGATGGCAATCGCATGGTTGCGCGCTGCTGAAGGACCGCGATTGCTTTCAAAGCGTGCGATCGTCAGCCGTCCGCTGTGATCGTCGGCAGATCGCGCCGCGGCGACGGTCTGATCGGTGGAACCGTCATCCACCACGATCACTTCGGCGGTTTCCTGTTCGGCCAGCGCCGACGCGACCGCGCGGGCGATGGTCGCCTCGGCATTCTTCGCAGCAATGATGACGCAGACATCTGTCCGGGCGACTGTGGTCATGGGGGCCTCCAGTATCGTGTCTCGCGGGCAGCGCGGCGCCTAGGGGCCAAGTGGACTGCACCAGTTCTCGATCGCTGCATGACGCAGCCGGGTCATTGGCGACCCGCTAGATCATGCAGCCCGGCATGGAATCTTGCCGTAACGGGCCGCACCATGCAGGGCGATCATGTCGCAACCGCGTCAAAGGCGATTTTTTTGAAGCGAGGCAGGCTTGTCCGGCCGTGCGGTCAACGATTGAAGTGACCGGGCCGGTCCAGGCGGTGGCTATTGCTGCCCGGCTTGTCGTCATTGGCCGATTGCAGCACTTCAGCCGCTTTTTTTCCGTGCTCGCGCGCTTTCCTCCAGATTAGGAAGACGACCGCGAGGAAATAGCCGATCTGAATGAGGACCGCACAGATCGCCGTCTGGATCAGCGTGGATGTGAGAGAGCCATTGAGGAAATAGGTGACGACCGCAAAAACCGTCAGGGCGCCGATCATACTCACGAAGACGCGTGGTGCGTACATGACACTAGCTCGCAATCGGTTCTATCGCTGCAGACGTCATCGCAAAATCGGCCTTTCCTCTGCAAATGTTAATATATTGGCGACGGACATCGGCTGCAACCGGCAATAGCCGCCACTTTGGCACATAGAAACAGGCAAATCTTTATGTCGCGTTTCGAGCAGCGTCGATCGAATCAAAATCAGTTGATTGGCCTCGAACGCCATTGTGACGCGAGCCTGCGCTCGACAGCTGATTTTCCACCTCCCGTCGGGAGACGGTCTCTGCGTCGCCCAATGGTTGCCGCCACACTCACGTGCTGATCAACTTTTATTACAAGTTTGAACGATGTTGCGAGTCTTTGTGTGCGCCGCGAAGACTTGGTGCGACGCAGCAAAGTTTGGGAAATACGGACGACCGTTAATTTTGGAGCAGGGGAAATCACGCTCCCGAAGCTCAAGGAAAACATCGGCCTGCGAAGATATCGCCACTTCGACGGAAATGTAATTTGGCTCGCCAGAAACAATACAGGAATACGTGCGAGGTGATACTGTTACTCGCAATAATATAACAGCGCCTGTCACGAGAAATATTTCATATTCGAAAGTGGTGATATACGCATTTTGGCCCCTGCTCGGATACTCGCCTTTATTTCGCCTTCAAAAAGCAAATCCTTACCGGACGTTCATTATTCACGATGAGCGCGCCCCAGTGTGGGCTGTAGGCCCCCCTGGGGAGACCGACAAATCGCCAAACGTAAATGGAGTCACCTCTATGAAGTCTGCGACCAGATCGGCCAATTCGCCGTTTTTCAGTGCCGCAGAGTTTGCGGCAATCCCACCCGTGGGTGGCGTTTCGAAGCGTGGCTTCGACGTGCTTGCCGCTTCCCTCGCCCTCGTTTTCTTAAGCCCGCTGTTCCTGATGCTCATGGCGCTGGTCAAGTTTTCCGACGGCGGCAGCATCTTCTACGGCCACCGCCGCATCGGCCATAACGGCAAGTCGTTCCGTTGCCTTAAGTTCCGCACCATGCGCCCTGATGGGGACCGTATCCTGCAGGACTACCTCAAGGCCAATCCGGCCGCCTACGAGGAATGGCGCGCGACGCGCAAACTGCAGGACGACCCGCGTGTCACGGTCGTCGGCAGTGTCCTGCGCAAACTAAGCCTTGATGAACTGCCGCAGCTCGTCAACATCGTGCGCGGTGAAATGAGCATGGTTGGCCCGCGCCCGGTGGTCGAGGACGAACTGGAGCTCTACGACAGCGCCGCCGTCTACTACCTGCAATCCCGACCCGGTCTTACCGGCCTTTGGCAAATCAGCGGGCGCAACGACGTATCCTACGCAACCCGCATCGCGTTCGATACCCAGTACGTCCAGAACTGGTCGCTGCTGAAGGACTTCTCCATCGTTGTCAGAACCATTCCCGCCGTTTGCCTTTCGCGCGGCAGCTACTGACGAAACAGCGCCTGGAAAGCCCGCGCGACCGGTCGCGGGAAGGCGCCTTCATTCGGGAAGCCCAAATGAGAGAACATCATCTGTCGGGAAAGTCGCGCATGCCGCGCACGCTACCCCGTTTTCTGCGCCGGGCGGTTTTCATCGCCGCGGCGCTCACTTGTGCTTTTCCGGCTTGGGCCGATGAGTATCAGCTCGGCACTATGGACAGGCTGAGAATTCGCGTGGCCGAATGGCAGACCGCGGAGGGGGCTGTCCGCGACTGGTCGGTCGTCAGCGGCGAGTACACCGTTGGTCCTTCGGGTGCTCTATCCTTGCCCTTCGTCGGCGACCTGCCGGCGGCGGGCAAGACGACGACCGAAGTTGGTGAAGCGATCGGCGAGAAGATGCAGACGCTCTTCGGTCTGCGCGATCGGCCGTCCGCCTCCGTCGAACTCGCGCAGTACCGCCCGGTTTACCTCGCAGGCGAGGTGCAGAAGCCCGGCGAATATCCTTTTGCCCCCAATCTGACGGTGCTGAAGGCCGTAAGCCTTGGCGGCGGATTGCGCCGTTCGGAAAGCGGCCAGCGCTTTGCGCGCGACTACATAAATGCGCATGGTGATTCGAGCGTCCAGACGTCCGAACGCAACCGGCTGCTGATCCGTCGCGCCCGCCTTCAGGCTGAGATCGCCGAAAAGGATGGCATCGAACTGCCGAAGGACCTTCAGGGTGTTCCCGGTATCGACAAGCTTCTCGCAAACGAGACCGCATTGATGGCCTCGCGTGACAGGAAGCAGAAGCTGCAACTGGAGTCGCTCGCCGATCTGAAGTCCTTGCTCGAAAGCGAAATCCAGTCGCTGGCAAAGAAGACGGAAACCCAGAACCGCCAGCTCGAGCTCGTCGTTGAAGACCGCGAGAAGGTCGAAAGCCTGGCCGAAAAGGGCCTGGCGCTCAGCCAGCGCAAGCTGTCCCTGGAGCAGCGCGTAGCCGAACTGCAGGCCGCCCTTCTCGACATCGATACTGCTTCGCTGAAGGCGAAACAGGATGTCAGCAAGGCGGGCCAGGACGAAACCAATCTTCGCAACGATTGGGACGCTCAGCTGGCGCAGGACCTGCAGAACACCGAGGCCGAACTCGACACGCTTTCGATCAAGCTCGGCACCAGCCGCGACTTGATGGCCGAAGCGTTGCTGCAATCGGCCGAAGCCGCGCAGTCGAAAGACAATACGGCGGAGGCGACGATCGCCTATTCGATCATGCGCGAGCGCGACGGAAAGCCGACAGAGATCTCCGCCGACGAAAATACGCCTGTATTGCCCGGTGACGTGATCAAGGTCGAAGCCAACCTGGCAACGCAGTAGGAACGGCTGTGAAAATTTCGAAGGCGAGCCTGATTTCTCCCGATCGCAATGGTGTCTATGGCACCGTTGCGATCGCGCTATCGCTCTTCGTCTTCGCCTATTCCTCGCGCTTCGGACAGGCGTCGATCCTGCTCTACTATGGCCTGTGGCTGCCGCTGGTGCTGGTCGATTACCGTCGTGTGCTCGGCAACTACGGAATCCGCCTCTGGATCCTAGGATTTGCGATCTTCGCCTGCCTGTCGGTGTTCTGGTCGGCGGCGCCCGGTATGACGGCGCGAACGGGGATACAGTATCTCTCCCACGTGATCTGCGCCCTGATTGCCATGCGGGTTGTCGGCATCAGGACCCTGGTGCGCGGCGCGATTGCTGGAACCGGCGTCGTTCTCGTCTACTCACTCCTCTTCGGCGTCTACCACCTCGATCCTCTCGACGGCACTTATAGCTTCGTCGGCGCTTTCGCCTCGAAGAACCAGCTGGGATTCTACGCCTCGCTCGGCATCTATTTCGCCTTTGTCGCGCCGATCGCGCTTGGCGAACGCGGCCTGTGGTTCGCGGCAGCCAGCCTGGTCGCGTTGCTGTCGGCCTATTCACTTTTTGCCTCGCAATCGGCGACGTCGGTGTTGACCACAGTGGTCATCATCGGGGTGTGGCTGGGCATGCGGTTGGTCGGACTATTGTCGCCGGCACACCGCAAGGGGCTCTTCCTCGCCGCCGCCGTCTGTGGCGTCATGGTCGCCGTTGCGGCCATCTATGGTGGGGGCGTCGATCTTGTCCTCGGGCTTTTCGGCAAGGATTCCACCCTAACCGGACGGACCTATCTGTGGCAGCAGGGCATCGAGGCGGCCATGTCGTCACCGCTGGTCGGTGTCGGCTATCAGGCCTATTGGGTCCAGGGCTTCTCGGAGCCCGAACGCCTGTGGGAAGAGTTCTATATTGCCACGCGCTCCGGCTTCCACTTCCACAACACCTTTATCGAAGCGATGGTGGAGACCGGCGCGATCGGGCTCGTGCTTCTGTCCGGCATCCTTCTGATAACCGTGCTCGGGCATACCAAGCGGTTGTTGACGCAGGATCATGACACGCAGTCTTCCGTGCTCTTCGGCATAGCGCTGCTTCTGCTGGTGCGGTCCTTCGTCGAAATCGACATCATGAACCCCTATCACATCGGCTCGTTCCTGCTCTATTTCGCCGCCGGAAAGCTGACTTTACCGGAAGCGCGCACGCACCAGAGCGTCGAAGATCGTCCGGCGCCGGCCGTATCGGAGATCCCGCTACGACTGAGGTATCAATGATCAGCGCCCCGACGACAACGATCTACGGCATTCAGTATCTGCGGGCCGTCGCAGCGCTCGGGGTCGTCGTCTTTCATGCCGCCGAGCGCACCGGGCACCACTTCGCAATTGGTGCTGCCGGCGTCGACGTCTTCTTTGTCATCAGCGGCTTCATCATGTGGGTGATCAGCGAACGGCGGCCGGTGTCACCGCTCGCCTTCCTCCGCGATCGCATCCAGAGGATCGCGCCGATCTACTGGCTCGCAACCGCGGTCATGGTCATCGGCGGCCTTGTTGGCCTGTTTCCCAATCTTGTCTTGAGCAACGCGCATGTGCTTTCCTCGCTGCTGTTCATTCCCATGCGATCGCCAAGCAGCGTCGAAATCTGGCCAGTGCTGGTGCAGGGGTGGACGCTGAACTACGAGATGTTCTTCTATGCGGTCTTCGCCTTGACACTGCTGTTGCCGCGGTCGAGACGGCTGCCGGCGATCGCTGGCTGTTTCTCGGCGCTGGTTGCCATCGGCGTTGCCGTCGACAGCGACAGCGCGCTCTTCGTCACCTATACGCGGCCGATCATTCTTGAATTCGTGGCAGGCATGGTCGTCGCCGAGTTGTGGCTGAGAGGCAGGGTGCCCGGCGCAATGTCCGGCCTTATGCTTGTCGCCGGCGCGTTTTCAGGATTTGCGGCGGTCGCCGTGCTTCGCCTGCCTTTCGACGAATTCATCCTCGGGCCTTTGGCCGTCATGCTCGTCTTGGGAACGCTGGCGCTCGAAGCGCAGGGCTGGTTCCGCCCCAGCAGGCTGCCGATGATGCTTGGCGACGCATCCTACTCGATCTACCTCTGGCACACCTTTGCGATTTCGGTCGTGGTCAAGGCTTGTGGAATGATGGGTATAGGGCTGCTCACATCGGCGCTGCTGGCGGTCATTGCGGGGACCGCGCTCGGCGTTTTCGCCTATCTTCTGATCGAGAAGCCGCTGGCCACACGGCTGCGCTCGGGCTTTTTCTCAAGGCCGGTGCAGCACACGGCCTGACAAATCGGAGCCGTCTGGCGCGGCGATCACCGCCGCGCCAGACGTGGTCTATATCTCAGACACCCTGATTACGACGGGAATGCCAGTTCCAGGCCGTGCGCGTGATGTCGGTGAGACCGTATTTCGGAACCCAGCCGAGAATGTCGCGCGCCTTGTCGTTGTTGGCGACCAGGGTGGTCGAATCCCCTTCGCGGCGGTCGACGAGATCGACCTGGAATTCGCGTCCCGAAACCTCGGAAATCGCCGTCAAGAGTTCCTTGACGGTCGTGCCGGTACCTGTTCCGAGATTGAGCTCGACGCTGTCGCCGCCCGAAAGCAGGTGTTCGACCGCGCGCACATGGGCGTCGGCAAGATCAAGCACGTGGATGTAGTCGCGCACGCAGGTGCCGTCGCGGGTGTCGTAGTCCGTGCCGAAGATCTTGAAACTCTGGCGTCGGCCGAGGGCCGCGTCGATGGCGAGCGGGATGGCATGCGTCTCCGGCTCGTGCCACTCGCCGATGCGGCCTTCCGGATCGGCGCCAGCGGCGTTGAAGTAGCGCAGGATCACCGAGCGCAGGCCCTTGTACTGCCCGTAGTCCTTCAATGCCTGTTCGCACACCCATTTGGTCCGGCCGTAAGGGTTGATCGGCGCCTGGCGGTGCTGTTCGTCGATCGGCACGCTCTCCGGCAGGCCATAGGTGGCGCAGGTCGAAGAGAAGACGAAAGCTTCGACGCCCGCGGCAAGGGCAGCCGAAAGCAAGGTCAGCGTGCCGATGACATTGTTGTCGTAGAAGGAAACCGGGTCTTTCACCGATTCACCCACCTCGATCATCGCGGCAAAATGCAGGATGGCGCGTGGCTTGTGACGGGCAAGGACTTCGTCGAGCCGCTTTCGGTCGCGGATATCACCCTTTTCCAGCACGCCCCATTTGACGAATTCTTCGTGGCCGTTCGAAAGGTTGTCGTAAACGACAGGCTCGAAACCCTTGTTGGCGAGTTCGAGGCACGTATGCGAGCCGATGTAGCCGGCACCGCCGACGACGAGGACTTTATTGCTTTCCATGATGCTTACGATCCTTGGGAGGTTCAGAGAAATTGCCAAGATTTTTCAACGGATGACGACAATGGTGTCAATGCCGCGCGCAATCAAGCACGTGTCCATGTCGCGTATGTGGCGGTGGTTACCAGCGGGCTTCTTTCCACACTTCCGTCGATCCCGGCCCTTCAAAATTGGTGGGAAAAATGCGGGAAGGGACAATTATCTCCCCGGCGACGGCGCGCTAGATGCTTCTTTCGGTTCGGGTAAAACATATAGCATATTAATTTACTAGATTTAATTGATTATGGCGGCCGCAGTCGTACCATAGCCTCCAGATTTCTGAAGGAAGGTTCTCATGACGACGAAACTGAAACGCTTGGCACTGACGCTCGCCACACTTGCGACCACTGGCCTGGCTCTGAGCGACGCGCAGGCGCAAGCGGCAGATCCGGTCAAGGGCGGTACGCTGATCTATCTTGAGCAGCAGGCCCATACGAACCTCTACCCGCCGGCCGGCGGCTTTTATCCGAACGGTGGCATCCTCAACCAGATCACCGACAAGCTGACCTATCAGAACCCGAAGACGCTGGAGATCGAGCCCTGGATCGCCGAGTCCTGGACGGTCAACGCGAATGCGACCGAATATACGTTCAAGATCCGTCCCGGCGTGACGTTCTCCGATGGTTCGCCGCTCGACGCGGCTGCCGTTGCCAAGAACTACGACGTCTTCGGCCTCGGCAACAAAGCCTTGAAGCAGCCGGTCTCCGAGGTCATCAACAACTACGAGCGCAGCGAAGTCGTCGATCCGCTGACGGTCAAATTCTACTTCAAGAAGCCGTCGCCGGGGTTCCTTCAGGGAACGTCCGTGATCGGCTCGGGCCTGGTCGCGGCAAGCACGCTGGCGCTGCCCTTCGAAGAACTCGGCGACGCCACGAAAATCATCGGCTCCGGACCGTTTGTCGTTGAGAGCGAGACGATCGGCAAGGAACTGAACCTGACGGCGCGCGACGAATACAATTGGGGCCCGGCCAAACTCGAACACCAGGGCCGCGCCTATCTCGACGGCATCAAGTACATCATCACCGGTGAAGACAGCGTGCGCATTGGTGCACTGCTCGCAGGGCAGGCGGATTTCATCCGCCAGGTCCAGGCCTATGACGAGGGCCAAGTCGAGGCGCAGGACTATCAGATCTACGCGCCTTCCACCCGCGGGGTGAACAACAGTGTCGTCTTCCGCCCAGACAACCCGTTGGTGTCCGACATCAGGGTGCGTCAGGCGCTGCTGCATGCGACCGACACCAAGGAAATCGTCACCACATTGTTTTCTACCAATTATCCGCAGGCAACCTCGATCATCGCGTCGTCGGCCCTCGGCTACAAGGATATCTCGGCCAAGCTCGCTTTTGATCCGGCGAAGGCCAAGGCCCTGCTCGATGAAGCGGGCTGGTCGGTCGCCGCCAACGGTCTGCGCCAGAAGGACGGCAAGGAACTGGTGCTGACGGCTTATGAATCGCTGCCGCAGCCGCAGAACAAGGAAACGCTGCAACTGGTCTCGCAGCAGTGGGGAAAGGTGGGCGTCAAGCTGAGCGTTCTTGCCGGCGATAGCGGCAGCAAGACGGTGGATGATCTCGATCCGCTGAAGACGCCGGTGTCGCCTGCCATGGTCGGCCGTGCCGATCCCGATGTCATCAAGAGCCAGTACTATCCGAAGAACCGCGATGTGCTGCGCCAGAAGGGCGGGCTTAGCGACAAGGTCCAGAGCTTCGTCGATACCAAGCTGAATGGTCTGCTCGATGCGCTCGCGTCCGAGCCGGATCGCCAGAAGCGCCTCGCGATTGCCGGCGAGGTTCAGGATTACGTCGTCGATCAAGCCTATGCGATCCCGATCTTCGAGGAGCCGCAGGCCTATGCAGGTGCGCCCTACGTCCAGGGCGTGGCATTCGAGGCCGTCGGGCGTCCAAGCTTCTACAGCACCTGGCTTGCTGAACATTGATCGGTTCGACGGCCACCGCAACGTCGGTGGCCGTCGTCTCTGAAATCCGCCTGCGAGGAACGGATCATGTCCGCCTATTTGTTCAATCGTGTTGCTCAGGCTCTGTTTGTGCTTTGGGCCGCATTCACGATCTCTTTCGTGCTGCTGCAGGCAATGCCCGGCGATGCGATCCTCATTAAGTTCCAGAACCCCGATCTCGGCCTGACCGCCGAACAGGTCGCCGAAATCCGCGCCTCTTATGCGATCGATAGCTCCGTGCCGGTCCAATACGCGCGGACTATCGGCAAGTTCCTGGCCGGCAACTTCGGCTACTCGGTTCAAGCCGGTGTTCCGGTTTCAAGTCTGCTTGCTGCGCATCTGCCGGCAACGCTGAAGCTCGCGGGGCTCGGCTTCCTGCTAGCTGCGATCCTGGCGACCGTCATCGCTTTCCTCTCCAGTCTCGCGCCGTTTGCGTGGCTGCGTGGCGCGCTGCAGTCGGTTCCGTCGCTTTTCATTTCTATCCCGACCTTCTGGCTCGGCATCATGCTCATCCAGATCTTCTCCTTCCGCCTGAAACTCGTGCCCGTCATCAACCCTGGTCCCTGGCAGGAATTGATCCTGCCGGTCGCGACACTTGCCGTGCCGATTTCTGCGCCACTGGCGCAGGTGCTCGTTCGCAATATCGACGAGGTGTTGACGCGCCCCTTCGTCGCCGTGGCGCGGGCAAAGGGCGCCACTCGCCTTTGGGTTCTCTGGCGGCACGTCGCGAAGAACGCGCTGCTTCCGACGCTGACGATTGCCGGCGTGTTGTTCGGCGAACTGATTGCCGGGGCAGTGGTGACGGAGACCGTCTTCGGGCTGAACGGCATTGGCGGACTGACCGAACGCGCCGTGGGCAGCCAGGACGCAGCCGTGCTTCAGGCGATCGTCGTTCTGTCTGCGCTGGCCTTCGTGATCATCAATCTCGCTGTGGACCTGCTCTATCCGGTGCTCGACCCACGCCTCAGGACCAAAACGGGAGCCGTTGCATGACGACCTTCGATACGCTTCACGATGACGCCGTTGCGGCGCCAAGAGCAAAGAGCGACCGGCGTTCTGGCGCGGCATCGCGGCTGCGCCGTGTACCCGTAGGACTGGCCCTTTCCTGGCTTATCCTTGGTTCTGTTTTCCTCTGGGCGGTCGCCCCCTCGTTCTTCACAGGCTACAACCCGCTTGAGGGCGTCGGCGGCGCGCAGTTGCAGCGGCCGAGCGCTGATCATCTGCTCGGAACCGATGCGCTCGGGCGCGATCTCTATGCGCGCATCGTCTACGGGGCCGTTCATTCCCTGACAGGTGCTTTTGTCGCCGTCGGGCTGGGACTTGCGGTCGGCACCGGTCTCGGCGTCGTCGCTGGTTCGGTGCGGCGTCGCTTCGACGATGCGATCATGCGCGTTGTCGACGTGCTCCTGTCGATCCCTCCGCTGCTGCTTTCGCTCAGCATCATTATCCTGCTCGGCTTTGGAACTGTGAACGCGGCAATCGCTGTTGGGGTCACCTCGGTCGCAGGCTTTGCCCGGCTGGCGCGGGCGGAAGTCGTGCGCGTGCGTCGCAGCGATTATGTCGAGGCGGCCTTCGGCAGTGGCGGGACCTTTGCCTCGGTTCTGTGGCGCCATATTCTGCCGAATTCCTTAACCTCGGTCGTCGCCTTTGCCGCGCTGCAATTCGGATCGGCCGTACTGCAGATTTCGACGCTCGGATTTCTCGGCTACGGCGCGCCGCCGCCGACCCCGGAATGGGGGCTGCTGATCGCCGAGGGGCGCAATTACATTTCGACCGCCTGGTGGCTGACCACCGCGCCCGGCATCGTGGTTGTCCTCGTCGTGCTGGCTGCCAATCGCGTCAGCCAATCTTTCGGGAGGGCCGCAGCATGACCGTCATACCTGGACCTTTTCCCCCCGTTCTCGAGGTCGAGGATCTTTGCATTGCCTACGCTGACAGCAGCGGCGAACGCCGCGCCGTTCATGACGTTTCGTTTCGCATCAATCCAGGTGAGGTTGTGGCCCTTGTCGGTGAATCCGGTTCCGGCAAGACGACGACCGCACAGTCGATCATCGGTCTGCTCGCTGCGAATGGCCGAGTGGAACGCGGAACCATCAAGCTGAATGGAACCGACATTGCCCGCTGGACGGATCGGCAACTGGATACGGTGCGCGGCGCGAGGATCAGCCTCGTGCCTCAGGATCCGGGAAGTTCGCTCAACCCGGTCAAGACGATCGGCTCGCAACTCGGCGAGATGTTCCGCATCCACGGCGCGCTGAGATCCGACGAGATCGAGGCCCAGGTGCTCTCTCTTCTGGCCCGCGTCGGCTTGAGCGAGCCGGCACTTCGGGCGCGGCAGTATCCGCATGAACTGTCGGGCGGCATGCGCCAAAGGGTCTTGATTGCGATTGCGATTGCGCTGAAGCCGCAGCTGATCATCGCCGACGAGCCGACGAGCGCGCTCGACGTCACGGTCCAGAAGCGCATTCTTGATCTCATCGACGAGTTGCGAACGGAGTATGGTACGGCCGTGCTTCTGGTGACCCACGATCTCGGTGTTGCCGCCGACCGGGCCGATCGGATCGTCGTCCTACAGGGCGGCCGGATTCAGGAGCAGGGCGCAACGGGCGCTGTTCTGGCCGCACCACGCAGTCCCTACACGAAACAACTACTTTCGGACGCGCCATCCTTTACCGCCCCCCCGAGGTTGGCAACGGTTCGACCACCCGTTGCGGAGGCTCCGGACGATATCGTCGTCGTCGAGGGCCTTGTCCGCGAATTCGTTCGCAAGGACGGCGGATCCCCGCTACGCGCCGTCGACGACCTGAGCTTCCGCGTCCGGCGCGGAACGACCCATGCAATCGTCGGGGAATCCGGGTCTGGGAAGACGACGACGATCCGCAACATCGTCGGCTTTGACAGGCCGACGGCCGGGCGGATTGAGATCGACGGCACCAATGTCTCGGGCCTGAACGGAGAAGGGCTTCGGCAGTTCCGCCGCAAGGTCCAGCTCGTTTACCAGAATCCCTACGGCTCGCTGGACCCGCGTCAAAGCGTGCTGCAGATCGTGACCGAGCCGCTGACGAATTACCCGGGGCTCCTGCGTTCTGATCGCGAGGAGAAGGCAAGGGCGATCCTTGGCCGCGTCGGTTTGCCCGAGGACGCATTTGCACGGCGGCCCCATGCGCTTTCCGGCGGCCAGCGCCAGCGTGTTGCCATCGCCCGGGCGCTCGTACTCGATCCGCAACTGGTTGTGCTCGACGAAGCGGTTTCCGCACTCGACGTCAGCGTGCAGGCCCGCATTCTCGACCTCTTGGACGAACTGCAGGGCGACCTCGGGCTCACCTACCTCTTCGTTTCCCACGACCTTGCCGTGGTGCGTCAGATCTCGGACACCGTTTCGGTTCTGAAGGATGGGCGGCTGGTCGACGACGGAACCGTTTCCGACGTCTTCGAAAACCCTCGCAGCGATTACACCCGTGAGCTGATCAATGCCATTCCCGGACGCAACCGCCGGGCTGCGGCCTGAAGCAGCGGACTACAGACAGGACCGACCATGATTGAGACGACGCCACGCAAACGCCTTGGCTTTTTTACCCGGCTGCTCGACGACGTTCAGGCGGGCACCCGCTACCACTACGCAAAGGAGCAGATCGTCACCGCCGAGCGTTTCGGCTTCGACACGGCCTGGGTCGCGCAGCACCATTTCCACGCGGACGAAGGCGGCCTTCCGGCGCCTCTGGTTTTCCTTGCTCATGTCGCCGCGGAGACGACGCGCATCCGCCTCGGGACCGGTGTCATTACGCTGCCGCTCGAAAATCCGATCCGGGTGGCCGAGGACGCCGCCGTTTTCGATCTGCTCTCCGGCGGGCGACTGGAGGTCGGGTTCGGGACCGGCGGCACGCCGTCCTCCTTCACGGCCTTTGGCTTGGAAAGCGCCGATCGCGGCGCGATCTTCGGCGGGCATCTCCAAACGGTTCTCGACGCTTGGGCAGGTCGTGGCCTTCCAGGCGGAGATCGCCTCTACCCGTCAGCGCCGCAACTGCTCGGCCGTATCTGGCAGGCAACCTTTTCGGTGGCGGGTGGCGAGCGGGCAGGGCGGGCCGGCGACGGCCTGATGTTGTCACGCACCCAACCGCGGCCAGAAGACAATCCGCACGCTTCGCTGGCGGAGTTGCAAAACCCGATCATCGACGCCTATCTGCATGCGCTTCCTTCCGGCCGCGCGCCGCGTATCCTCGGTTCTCGCAGCCTGTTCGTTGCCGACAGCCGCGCCGAAGCGTTGCGGCTTGCCGAGGTTGGGTTGAGACGGGGTGCGGAACGACTGATCGCTAGCGGTCATACAGTTCCCGGCAATTCACTTGCCGATCTGATTGCGGCCTTCGACGTGCATGTCGGCTCCGTTGACGACGTCATCGCCAGTCTCAGCGCAGATGAGACGCTGGAGCGTGTCACCGATCTGGTGTTCCAGGTTCATTCCGTTGATCCGCCGCACCCATTGATTCTGCGCTCCATCGAGCTCATCGCCACCAAGGTCGCTCCGGCGCTCGGCTGGTCGCCACAGGAGAAATTCCATGCCCGGCGTTTCGGCGCCGTCGGTTGAAACGGACAGCTGGTTCCATTTTTCAAAGGAGACGACGTCATGACCACCACGTCACCGGATATCATCGATCTGCTGGCCGGCATCACCGCCGGGTCGGCGCTCGACCGCATTCGCGCCCAACGGTCGGAAACCCGCGAACAGGCGCAGAAAAGTTATCTTGCACTCTTTCAGCCCGCGGATTTCGGCGACGTGTCGGCGGCGGAGCGGCATGCGGTCGCAAGTTTCGTTGCCGGCCTGCACCGTCAGCCGGACATTTTCGAATTTTACAGCAGTCCTTTCGAGGATAGCGACAACGATCGCTGGTTGATCGAGGTTATCAAGGCCGAGATCGGGGCAGGACGGGCAACAGGGCCATACGGCAACTATCCCGACGGGCCGCTTAATGGAGAGAATGAAGCCGGCCCACTCTATCAAGTATCACGGTCAAGCCGCGAGGTGCTCGGCCGTAAGCTGTCCGCCGCGCTGGAGCACGCCCACCTACTCGTCTTCCATTTGCGTGATGCCAGCCCGCAGGCGTTGCAAGCCTTGCTCGACGCTGGCTGGACGACAAATGGTGTCGTGACCCTGTCGCAGCTGATTTCCTTCGTTACGTTTCAGATCCGCGTCATCACCGGTCTTGGCTTGCTGTCGACCGCCACGAAGCGCGCTGCGGCTTAAGAACTCAAGAGGACCTGCGAATGACCGAACATGCCATCATCCCGATCGTTGAAAATCCGCCTGTTACCTTCACGCAGGCCGAGATCGGCTGGACACCGTGGCTGCAGCCCTTGCCCGAGGAAGAGCTGACGGAGCGTCACCTCAAAGGCCTGGTCGAGGCCGGGCGCGCAAAGTCGCCCTACTTCCGCCTGCTCGTGCGCGATCCGGAAGTGCTTGAAGCGCGCACGAAAACTGACAAGGACATCTTCTACAACACCCGCTCGGGCCTGCCGCGCGCCGAGCGCGAACTGGCGGCGACCGCCGCGTCTAGATTTAACGGTTGCATCTTCTGCGCCTCGGTACATTCGCGCTTCGCTTCGCATCACTCAAAGCGCACAGAGGATGTGCAGAAGCTCCTCGACGAGGGCGTCGGAACCGATCTCGGCGAACGCTGGAATGCAATCGTCGCCGCTTCTGTGGCGTTGACGGCGACCCCGCCTACCTTTGGGGAGGAGCACATCGGCCGACTTTCGGCAGCGGGCCTAGACGAACTGGAGATCGCCGACGTCATCCATGGTGCCGCCTTTTTCAATTGGGCAAACCGGCTGATGCTCTCACTTGGAGAGCCAACGCCGGCAAACTGAGCCGCACACGCGGTCGGTCGCAACCGACGCCAGACATAGTCGAGCCCGCAAGATCAAGATCTTGCGGGCTTTTGCATGCGCGTCACCTGACCCATCTCGAACCTGTGAGCGGCCGAAACAGAACCCGCGGCGATTGTTTGCAGTCAGAAAGCGGCAGGCACTCCAGAACAATTTCAATCGCGCAAAGCGCTCATGCCGGCTTCGATCGAAGTAATTCGGCTTTTCTGAAGAGTGGCACAAGAACAGCGGCCAATTTTACTTCCACCATAGAAAAAGCCCGCAACGTCTTACGATGTTGCGGGCTTCTTTCATCCGAGTTTATTCGGATTAGAAGTTACGCTGCAGACGGACGAAGCCGAGAACCTGGTCGTCCGAACCGCCACCAACCTTGTCGGTGTCTTCGTACTGAACCGATACGCGGGTCGCGAGGCCTTCGGTGATCGCGTAGTCGAGCGTTACGCCAGCGCGCCACTTGGAGAGGTCGTTGTTGAAGTCGTTGCCCGTGCGCAGGCTATCCCAGTACTGAACGCCGGGGGTGATCTTCAGCTTGTCGGTTGCCTTGAAGGCGTACGAAGCAGCAACGGTCCACTCCGAAGCGTTCCAGTATGCGTTCGGGTTCGAAGCCCAAACACCGGCGACCTGGAAGACACCCGGGCCGAGGTCGGCCGAGAGCAGAGCGCGGATGGCGCCTTCTTCGTATTCAGAGTCGTAGCCGCCGAGCAGGTCGAAGGAAACGCCACCGAGCGTAGCCGAAACGATGGCTTCAACACCAACGCCGTTCGACTTGGTCGAGGTGCCTTCAAGTTCGTCAACGGCGATACCGGCCTGGAACGAACCGCCGTCATAGAGGTAGGCGATCGAGTTGAATTCGGTGACGTTGCCGATCGAGTCGGTTTCGCCGTTCAGGCCCTTATCCCACCAGCTGTAGAAGAAGCCGGCCTTGAGGCCACCGAGCTGGATGTAGGCTTCATCGACGTCGATCAGGCTGTCGCCTGCGTCGGTGTCGTTGTCGGCGTTGAATTCAGCAGCGAAGAAGCCAGTGAGCGTGCCGTATTCGGTGTCGCTCTTGGCGTCGAACGAGATGTAAGCGCGCGAGAAGGAATCCCAGTCAGATGTAGACTGGCCGCCGAACTTTTCCTGATTGTAGCGGCTATCAGCGGCGTCACGCCCAAACGAAGTCTGGAAACGGATGAAGCCGCCGATCTTGAGGCAGGTTTCGGTGCCCGGGATGTAGAAGTAGCCAGTGCCGAAAGCGTCGCAAACGCGAACATATTCCATGGGCTCCGGCTCGGCTGCAACGATGGCGTCGGCAGCCTGAGCGCCGGAAACTGCTGCGAGAGCAGCAGCGGAGCCGAGAAGAAGGCTTTTGATAGTCATTCGATCGATCTCTCTAATGGTTATCAAGGTCAACAAGGCCCGCCCCTGGTGTCCCCCAGAGATTTATCGGTTACCTCGCTCGCGCTGCTACGAAATGAACCACTGCGATGACTCGCAGCGGGCAGCGGCGACACCGCTATCACAAAAAACAAGACAGTTACGCAACAAACGCGTTTCGAGCGTTTGTTAACAGCTATTACTATAAACTGTTGCACATCGGCAACTATCATATATTTCTAAAATAAGTTTATCTTACAAATGATAGTAATGAATCCGAATTATATTAAAAGCGAAGCCTTTATATGACAAAATTCTCTCATAAAAACTTCACAGTTTGCACGTTGACGTCTTGATTTTGTTATTTTACGTAGAGCCGGCCTTTGAGAAGAGAGGCTTCCGGTGAAAGCGCCGTCAACTATCAACAGTTGGCGGCGCAATTATTTTTTAGGGGTATACACGGAGGCTTTGGGCTTCTCTTTCGCTCAGGAGTGAGCCTTCGAAGATCTACTGCGTCGCCACCGGCGGCTCGGCGTTTCGCCTTACGACCTTGCCTTCCTCAGCCTTGTAGAAAAACTGACTTGAGACGAGCCAGCCCTTCAGGGGGCGAAGCGGCGGAATGCAGGTCAGCAGCATGAAGGGCCCGGTCACCAGTAGGTGTATCCAGAGCGGTGCGCTGTATTGAACTTCCAGCCAGACGCCAAGGAAAACACTCGGTACGCAGGCAAAGCAGATGACGAAGAAAGCGGGGCCATCGGCCGGATCGGCAAAGGAGTAATCGAGGCCACAGACTTCGCATTCCTTGCGCATCTTCAGGAAGCCGTTGAACAGGTGCCCTTGCCCGCAGCGCGGGCAGCGGCCGCGCAAGCCAGTCTGCATGGGCGGGATCGGCGGCCAATCACTATCGGAAGACATGTTTGTTCCTTTCAGGCGTTCCGGTTGGCGCTGGAGTTTTGCGCCGAGATTGCCTGGATATGCGGCCGCTTCTTCTTCTTGGGGCCGCATCAGGCTCGCCAAGATTAGGCGCCGAAAAACATACATTGTCAATTTATTGTATGCATACATGTCTGCGACAATTTCGCCCGCCGACCATTTACACCACGAAGCTTGAGGCGGCGGGGGGCCGGCCGATGAGGTCGTTGATGACAAGAAGACTGCGTCGCAGCTCCGCGTGGCCGGCAGCGGCGCCCAGGCCGAGGCGGACGGCTTCCGGTGGCGCGCCGAGTGCAAAGGCGTCGCTTGCAACGACGCTGATGCCGGCCGCTTGCAATCGCGCGCTCAGTTCGCCGCGTGTCCAGGGCGGCGGCAGCTGCAGCCAGGCGTGAAAGGCGTGCGGATGCGTTTGTGCGACGCCGGCTGGAAGAAGCTCGGAGACGATGCGCTGTCGCGCCGCCGTCTCGCTGCGTATGGCTGCGAGCACGGCGTCAGCCGTCCCGTCCTCGATCCAGCGCGTGGCGATAGCGGCCGCAAGAGGGGACGCCATGCCGACCGTGGCGCGGATCGCGCCTTCGACGCGGACCGAGCTTCGGCTGTCCGGCACGACAAGATAGGCGATGCGCAAGGCCGGCGACAGGCATTTCGCAAGGCCGCCGACATAGTAGACGAGGTCAGGCGCCAGTGCCGCCAACGGGCGCGGCGTCGAAACGGGAAGGGCGCCATAGGCATCGTCTTCGATGATCGCTACGTCGTGCCGCCGGGCAATTGTGACGATCGCCTTGCGCCGTTCGAGCGAAAGTGTCGTTGTCGTCGGATTGTGAAGCGTCGGATTACAATAAAGCGCTTTCGGCGTTTCCTTCGCGCAGAGTTCTTCGAATGCTTCGGGCAGGAGGCCCTCTCGATCCATGGCGAGGCCGTGCAGCCTGATGCCGAGATGTGCTGCGAGCGCGCGAAGGCCGGGGTAGGTGATTGCCTCGGCGCAAATCATGTCACCGGCCTTGGTCAGGCTGCCAAGCGTGGCAAGCAGAGCCCCTTGCGCGCCAGCGGCAATCAGAACGCGCTCTGCCGGAACCTCGCCCAGCCTGGGTTTCAGCCATGCGGCGCCTGCAGCACGGTTGTGCAGGGTGCCGCCCGGCGGCTGGTATCGCATCAGGAGTTCGAGCCCATGCTCGGCCTGCAGCGCCGCCATGTCGTCCCAGAGCCGAGCGGCGAGCATCGGGTCGTCGAACAACGGCGGCAGGTTCATGCTCATGTCGATGAGGCCGCCTGCCGGCGTACGGCCGGTTCGGATGCGTCGCGTTTTCACGTAGGTGCCCTGGCCGACTCGGCCCTCGACGAGGCCGCGATGCCGGGCTTCGTTATAGGCGCGACTGACGGTGGTGAAGTCGATCCCCAGCGCCTCGGCAAGCGTGCGCTGCGGCGGCAGACGCATCCCCTCGGAAAGGCGCCCTTCGCTGATATCGGCAGCGATGGCGTCGGCGATCGCGAGATAAAGCGGTCCATCCGATTTACGGATTACCGGTTGCCACGAAATTCCCAAGCGCACGTCCGTCATCGCGATTACCTCATGCTAATTGTATGGATATTGCATGGTTGTCCGATTGAGGGCAAGTGTTAACAGTGGGAATGCAGCGGCGCGCCCGCGACCAAGCGTCGCCTAGCGTGTCACGCTTGCCGTTGCCAGCAACGCGCCGAAGCCGACGAGCAGGGCGCCGAAGGTGCGATCGATCCAATGGCGAAGCGCGATAAGACGAAGCCGTACCGTGCCGGAGGAAAAGAACAGGGCAACGATTGCGAACCAGATCAGATGTGCGGCAGAGATAAACGCGCCGTAACCCATCTGGACGGGCAGAGCCGTGGTCGGCCCGACGACTTGCATGAACAGGCTGACGACAAAGATCGTCGTTTTGGGGTTGAGCGCGTTGGTGAGAAACCCCACACGCAGCGCACCGATGTCGGAGAGGGCGGGATGTGCGGCCAAGCCCGTCGTTTCGGCTGGCTTGGTGCGTAGCATCCTGATGCCAAGCCAGATCAGATAGGCGGCGCCGACGAACTTCAGAACTGTGAAGAGAAATAGCGACTGGCGAATCAAGAGGCCGACGCCGAGCAAAGTGTAGGCGACATGGACCCAGACGCCGGCGGCGATACCGAGCGCCGTTAGGACGCCGGCCCGCCGCGACAAAAGCAGGCTGTTGCGTGTCACCATCGCGAAATCCGGTCCCGGACTGATGACGGCAAAGATTGTAATGGTTACTACAGCTAACAGTTCAGTCATTGTCTTTCCCGTTCGTCTCTTTCATTAATGTCTAAATAACTTGATCGATGAGAAGCGACTAACGATGAGTTCTGACCATTTTGGTGAGCTGCACTCACAGATGTCGGCGACGCGGCTTCCGCCGCTGGCGGCGCTGCGCTGTTTCGAGGCGGCGGCCAGACTCGAGAGCTTCAGTCGCGCCGCGGACGCGCTCCATCTGACGCACGGCGCGATCAGTCGCGCGGTCCGGCTTATCGAAGATGAACTCGGCGTGGCACTGTTCGAACGCCGCAGCCGGCGTGTCTTCCTGACAGAAGCCGGGCGAAAGTTGGCGGCGGCCGTGCGCGAAGGTTTCGGTCTGGTGGAGAGTGCCGTCCGGGAGATCAGGGACGTGGCGCGAACGCCGGCGCTGGTGGTGTCCTGCGAGCCGACCCTTCTGATGCGCTGGCTGATACCGCGCCTTCCTGATTTCCAGGCGCGGCATCCGGAGGTGTCTATCCATCTCGTTGCCGGAGGTGGGCCGGTGTCCTTGGGCCGTGGCATCGATCTGGCGATCCGACGCGATGATTTTCCTCGAGCGGGCGGCACGCATGCCGTGCCGCTCTTTCCGGAGCGAATAGGTCCGGTCTGCCGAACGGACAAAATCGCCCTGTTTTTTAACGAGGCTGAGGCCGGCTCTTTGCCTCAATTGCGCAAGGACGCGATCCCCTTGCATACGCGAACGCGGCCAAATGCGTGGGAGACCTGGGGGACGACGGCAGACCGCGCCGCACCCGAACAGCGCGGCCAAGTCTTCGAGCATTTCTATATCAGCCTTCAGGCGGCCATCGCCGGGATCGGCGTGGCGATCGGGCCTTGGCAACTCGTCCGCGACGATATCGACAATGGCATCCTGGCCGCGCCATGCGGATTTATCGAAGACGGTACGGCCTATCATCTGCTGTCGCCGTCAGCGATCGGCGACCATGGACCAAGCGCGGCGTTGCGTGACTGGCTGCTGGCCGTATCGATCTGAAACGGACCGTTTTCATTTCTGTCATTTGCATAAAGGCGAGCAACGTCATACGTTTAACGAACACGCGCGCATGACCGGCGATGCCAGTCGGCGGAAAGGCGCGCGAAGCACCTGATATGCAATCGATTCGACCCTCGGGTCCTGGAGCGGCGCCATGAACATCCTCAAAATCAATCTCGGCCAGGAGCGCGGTACGCTGCGCCCGGCTAGCGCAAAGGCATCGAGGATCGTGGCCGACGTCATGAAGGCACTGGTCGTTCCGGCAGCGGCTATAGGCCTAGTGGCGTTCGCAGCGCCGTCGATGGCGCATGCCGCCAGTTGCAAGGATTCCGCATCGCCTGGAGCCGATTGGACCGACTGCAACAAGAAAGCGCTTATGCTCGGCGGCAGCGACCTTCAGGGTGCCAATCTCGTCAACACCGACTTCACCTTGACGGATCTGCGCGGTGCGAACCTGACAGAAGCCAATCTGGAAAAGGCAACTCTGGTTCGATCCTCGATTGCGGGGGCTACCGCGAATGGCGCGAACTTCTCCAAAATCGAAGCCTATCGGTGCAATTTCGCAGGCGTCTCCGCCGAGAAGGCATCGTTCGTCAATTCCGAGCTGCAGCGGGCCAATTTCAGCGGTGCCCGCCTGACGGGGGCAAGCTTTGAAAAGGCCGAACTCGGCCGGGCGAATTTCGACAAGGCGGAGCTCACCGGAACCCGGTTTACCCATGCCAACCTTTCGCGCGCGGACCTGACCAGCACGAGTTTTTCCGGCCCGATCGATTTCCAGGGGGCGTTCATGTTCCTGACACGTATCGAGGGCGTCGACCTGTCCGAGGCAACCGGACTTGAACAGGAGCAGGTCGACATGACTTGCGGTGACAGCTCGACCAAGCTTCCCGCCGGCATGAGCACGCCGGCGGGCTGGCCCTGCGCCAGCGACTGATCGCCGTCACAAAGCCGCGGCCCAATCGGTCGTTATGCCAAATGCCGCTTTGCGGCAATCGCAAGGCATTCCTTGAATGCTTGCAGGTCGGTCAGGCGATCGGCCTCAGGCACTTCGCACTGGACGAGCCTGCCTTCCCTTCGCAGAACGCCGCCATCGAGCATCAGGTTGTCGGCCATATCGAAGTCTTCGATGCTGAGCCCGTCCGGACCGGCCATGCGGCCGTCGAAGCGCAAGCCGGCCTTGCCGCCGTAGTGGTCGTGCAAGATGCGCTCGTAGTAGCTGCGGGAGGTGTTGGTATAGGCATAGACGTGCTTGCTGTGACCGCACATGAAGCCGAGTTCGAATACCGTGCCGACATCGGCGCTGATGCCGCGAAACGGTGTCAGGTTGGCGATGATCATGTCGGCGGCAAGCATCATGCCTTCGTCGACGGCGTAGATCGCAAGGCCGCGCTGATGCTTGGTCGGAGCCGGCGGAATCTCGAGATCGCCGGGCACGAGCGGTGTGAACCCGGCTGCACGCGCCAACTCTGCCTTCAATTTCTGAATCTCCGCCGCATTGGGCAGAAACACTTCCGGGCCAGCGAGATAGACTTTCACGCGCATTTCTCCTCACATTTTTGAGCGGCCAATCTAGGAGAGCTGCAGCGCCGAGCCTAGCCATGGACTTCAGCTTGCCCACGGTTTTTTGGAGCGTGGGAAGCAGGTATGCTGGCTGAGCGCATTGCCGCACCGGTGGAGACGCCCGTGGCCCGCCATGTGCCACCTTCGGCCAATTCCGGAGATTTGCGCATGCCACGCGGGCGAGCTGGACATGCGGACGTGTCAAAATCTGCAGCCGATGTCAGCGGGGGCTGCGATCGCAACCGCCGCCACCGGCGCGCGCACCATCCCACGGGAAGGCTCGCGGGTCGTTGGTGGCAAGGTCTCCGCCACGTTCACATGCGGAAACACTCATAAATACGGGTGTTTCCTAACGAATCCTGTTTGCACGCAGACATGCCAGGATGCCCGCCGCCGGTTTGCAAGGGCGCTTCTCCGGTTTCGATTCGCTCCATGGTTGCCGCTTCCCCCTTATTTTTCCCTTGCCCTCGTCCGCTGGTGGGCCGTCGTTTTCACCGCCGTATGCGACTTTAAACAATCATGCATACAAAATTGTCGACAAAATAGTTGACATTGTCGCCGACAGCTTCAAATCTAGGGCCACTTGCTCACGAGTGGGTGAGGGCGCCTGCATATGGCGACTGATGAGAAAACAGAGGGAACGACATGAAACTGAGAAAGCATCTCCTCGCGGGGTTGGCATTTGCCTTTCTCGCATCCTCGGCCTCCGCCGAAACGCTGCGTTGGGGTAGCCCGCGGGACATCTTCTCGCTCGACCCCTATTCCTATGGCAGCACCTCGAACCTTGCCTTCCTCAACCACGTGTACGAAGGCCTGACCCGCTATACGCCGGAGTTCAAGGTCGAGCCGGCGCTCGCCACGAGCTGGGAGATGGTCAAGGACAAGGTCTGGCGCTTCCATCTGCGCAAGGGCGTAAAGTTCCAAAACGGCGCCGAGTTCAACGCTGACGACGTCGTCGCCTCCATGGCCCGCGTCAGCCATCCGACCTCGCCGCTGCGCGGCAACATTCCGGCCTATGTCTCGACCACCAAGGTCGACGATTACACGGTCGACATCGAAGTCAATTCGCCGAACCCGCTCTTCCTCAACGACATGACCAACATCTTCATGTTCGACAAGGACTGGCTGGTCGACAACAAGTCCGAGCTGCCGACCGATGTCGGCGCCAAGGTCGAAGGCTTCGCCACCTACAACACCAACGGCACCGGCCCGTTCAAGGTCGAATCGCGCGTGCCCGACAGCAAGACCGTTCTCATCAAGAACGACGGCTGGTGGGATACGCCGAAGCACAATCTCGACCGCATCGAGTTCATGCCGATTACCTCGGCCGCAACCCGCGTTGCAGCGCTGCTTTCTGGCGAAATCGATCTGACCGATGGTGCGCCGGTGCAGGATCTTGAGCGCCTAAAGAGCTCGCCGGACATCAAGGTCATCGAGCGCACTGACCTGCGCACCGTGCACATGGTCTTCAACCGCCACGAGACCTTCGCCGACGGTCGTGAAAACTTCTTCAACAACATCAAGGTGCGCCAGGCGATTGACCATGCCATCGACCGCCAACTGATCTTCAAGCGCGTGATGCGCGGCAAGTCGCATGTCGCCGGCACCATGGTTGCTCCGGAAATCCCGGGCTACAGCGCCGAACTCGATGTGCCGACCGCCTATGATCCGGAACTCTCCAAGAAGCTGCTCGAAGAGGCAGGCGCCGTCGGCAAGGAGTTCACACTCGTCTGCATGAACGACGAAAGCGTCAACGAGGAAGACGTCTGCAGCGCACTGGTCTCTATGCTGTCGCGCGTCGGCCTGAAGCCAACCCTCGACATCGGTCCGCGCGCCGTGCAGGCGCCGAAGCGCGCCGGCGGCAAGTCCGACGCCTACATGATCGGCTGGGCCAACGAGCCGACGCTCGATGCCTATTCGATCCTGGTTCAGGTTCTCTCGACCCGTGAAGGCGCGGCCGGCGTCGCCAACTATGGCGGCTGGTCCTATCCGGAACTCGACGCGATGGTGAAGAAGGCCGCGCTCGAGATGGATCACGACAAGCGTCTGGCGATCGAAACCGAGGCGCTGAAGTTCGCCAAGGATGAGGTCATCATGATCCCGTTGCACCAGCAGCCGATGGCCTGGGCAATGTCGAAGAACGTCACGGATGTGACCATTCGGGCCGACAACAAGCCGCGTCACTGGCTGACCCGTATCGGCGATTGAGTTTTCTTGCCCCCGCAGAGCGTGCTTTGCCGGGGCTCCTCATTCAGCGAGAAACCCAATGATTGTCTTTCTCATCAAGCGGCTGGCCAATGCCGTGCTGGTCATGCTCGCCGTCGCGCTGCTCGCCTTCCTGATCTTCCGCTTCGCCGGCGATCCGGTCGAGTTGATGGCCAACGAGCAGATGTCGCAGGCCGACCGTATCGAGCTGCGCGAAAAGCTCGGGCTCAACGATTCGTTCCTAACCCAGTTCGGCCGCTTCGTCGGCAATGCCGCCCAGGGCGATTTCGGCATCAGCTACCGCAACGGCCAGGACGTGATGAAGCTCATTGCCGAGCGCTTCCCGGCAACGATGGAACTGGCGCTGGTCGCAACCGTCCTGTCGCTCCTGATCGGTCTTCCACTTGGTGTCCTGACCGCTATCCACCGAGGGCGATGGTATTCCGAGGGGTTGCAGTTCGTCAGTATCATCGGCGTCTCCTTGCCGAGCTTCGTCGTCGGTATCCTTCTGATCCTCGTCTTCGCCGTAACACTCGGCCTCGTACCTGCTTTCGGGCGCGGCGATGTGGTGCAGCTCGGCTGGTGGAGCACCGGCCTGTTGACGTCGTCGGGGCGCGCATCGCTGCTTCTGCCGTCGCTCGCACTCGCGCTCTACCAGATCACTCTGGTCATGCGTCTGGTGCGCGCAGAAATGATGGAAGTGCTGCGCTCGGACTTCATCAAGTTCGCACGCGCCCGTGGCGTGCCGCGGTGGCGGATCTATTTCCGACATGCGCTCAGGAACTGTCTGATGCCGGTTGTCACCATGACGGCGATGAACTTCGGCTCGCTGATCGCCTTCGCGCTGATCACCGAAACGGTGTTCCAGTGGCCGGGCATGGGCATGCTCTTCATCCAGGCGGTCACCTTCCTCGATATGCCGGTCATGGCGGGCTATCTCTGCATCGTCTCCTTCATCTTCGTCACGCTCAATACGCTCGTCGATATCGCCTATGCGGTCATCGATCCGCGGTTGCGCGATGCAACCCGCTGAGGTCGTTGCCATGACAGATCACGTCCAGCAAACCACACCGGCGCGCAAGCCTTCGCGGCTTGCCCGCTGGCGCCAGAGCGATCTCTGGTGGTCCTTCACCCACAAGCCTTCGGCAATCATCGGCGCGATCATCCTTACGTTCCTGATCGCGACCGCCTTTGCAGCACCTTTGATTGCGCCGCAGAACCCCTTCGATCCGGCTCAGCTCGAGCTCTGGAACTCCGAGCTGCCGCCGATCTGGGAGGCCGACGGCCAATGGCCTTACGTGCTCGGCACCGACACGCAAGGGCGCGACATGCTCTCGGCCATTCTCTATGGCTCGCGCATCTCGATCCTGATCGGCGTCGCCTCGGTCGTGCTTTCGCTCGCCGTCGGCCTTAGCCTCGGCCTCGTTGCCGGCTATTTCGGCCGCTTCATCGACAACTTCCTGATGCGCATCGGCGACGTGCTTCTGTCGATCCCGACGATCCTGATCGCCATTCTCGTCAGTGCCGTCGCGCGCCAGATGCTGCCGCCGGAACTGCGGGACGTCGGCTCTGCCGCCGTCCTGGTGCTGGCGATCACGCTCAGCGCCTGGGTGCAATATGCCCGTACCGTGCGGGCCCAGACGATCGTCGAGCGCGGCAAGGAATACGTTCAGGCGGCGCGTCTTCTGAAAACGCCAGCGCGGCGCATCATGCTGAAGCACATCCTGCCGAACACGCTGACGCCGATCATGGTTGCTGCGACCCTCAACTTCGGCATGGCGATCCTGACCGAAGCGACGCTTTCGTTCTTGGGTATCGGCATGCCGCCGAGCCAGCCGAGCCTTGGAACGCTGATCCGTCTCGGCAACCAGTTCCTGTTTTCGGGCGTATGGTGGGTGGTGCTCTTCCCCGTCGTCCAGCTTTGCCTTCTCGTGGTTTCGGTCAACCTTCTCGGTGACTGGCTGCGCGATGCGCTCAATCCGAAATTGAGGTGAATGATGTCCAATCTCCTGATCCGTAACGTCAGGCCCAACGCCGGCGAAGCGACCGACATCCTGGTGCGCGACGGCAAGATCGCCGCCTTCGGCAAGGGTCTCGCCGCCGATGGCGTGGCCGTGGAAGACGGCAACGGTCATATCGTGATCTCCGGTCTGATCGAGGCGCATACCCATCTCGACAAGTCGGTCTGGGGCATGCCCTGGCACGTCAACGCCAAGACCGCAACGCTGCGCGAACGCATCGATTTCGAACGCGAAAAGCGGCTGGAAATCGGCATTGATCCGCACCGTCAGTCCATGCGCCAGGCGATCATGCTCGCTGCCAATGGCGCAAGCCACATCCGCAGCCATGTAGACATCGACACCACCCACGGCCTTCGGCTGATGGAAGGCATCATCGAGACCCGCCAGGTGCTGAAAGATGTCATCGATATCGAGGTCGTCGCATTCCCGCAGTCGGGCCTCGTCACGCGGCCCGGCACTGTCGAGTTGCTCGACAAGGCTCTGAGCAATGGCGCGGAAGTCCTTGGCGGCATTGACCCCTGTGGCATCGATCGCGACCCGAAGGGCCATCTCGACGCGATCTTCGGCCTTGCCGAAAAACATGGAAAGCCGATCGACATTCACCTGCATGAGCAGGGCGAACTCGGCGCCTTCAGCATGGAGATGATGTTCGAGCGCATCCGCGCGCTCGGCATGCAGGGCAAGGTCGCGATCAGCCACGCCTTTGCGCTCGGCGCACCGGATTATCTGCGCGTCGGCGGTCTCATCGAACAGATCGCCGAACTCGATATCCGTATCGTCACGACAGGCTCTCCGTCTTCGACCGTGCCTTCGATCCTGCGTCTGAAGGATGCCGGTGTGAAGGTTGCTGCCGGCTGCGACGGTATCCGCGACACTTGGGGTCCGTGGGGCCAGCCCGACATGATGGATCGTGCCCGCATCCTCGGCATGAAGAACGGCCTGCGCCGCGACGTCGATCTCGAACATGCGCTTTACGTCTGCTCCAAGGGCGGCGCCGACGTCATGGATATCAAGGGATATGGCCTCGATGTTGGCTGCGATGCCGATTTCACCCTGCTCACCGGCGAGACGCTGGCGCATGCCGTCGTCGACGTCGCGCCGCGGCCGCTGGTCGTCAAGCGTGGCCGCGTCGTCGCCCGCAACGGCGTTGCGGAGGTGGCGATCCCATGACCAACATCAAGGATTTGACGCTCGGTGAGCGCGCCGAAGGACGCACGCTTCTGACAGCGCAATGGGTGCTCGGGCACCGCGACGGTTCGCACCGGCTGATCCCGAACGGCGAAGTCGTCATCGAGGGCGGCACGCTGCTCTATGTCGGCCCACGTTTCGAAGGAGAGGTGGCACGCCGCATCGATCTCGGCGCAGCCATGATCAGCCCCGGGCTCATCGACCTCGATGCGCTGTCTGATCTCGACACGACGATCTTAGCGATCGACCATCAGCCTGGTTGGGCCAAGGGTCGCGTCTGGCCGCTAAGCTACATCGAGCGCGGCCCCTATGAGATGTACACGCAGGAGGAGCTGGCGTTCCAGAAGCGCTTCGCCTTCGCGCAGCTTCTCTTGAATGGCATCACCACCGCAGCGCCGATCGCCTCGCTTTTCTATCGCGAATGGGGCGAGACCGTTGCTGAATTCGCCGCCGCATCCGACGCTGCAGGTGACCTGGGTCTTCGCGTTTATCTGAGCCCGGCCTATCGCGCCGGCGGCATGATGGTGACGGCGCCGGGTCAGCTCGAAGCGATCTTCGACGAGGCAAGGGGTCTGAAGGGCCTTGACGACGCGATTGGCTTCATCCGTGACCATGAAGGTCGCCATGGTGGCCTGGTGAAGGGCCTGCTGGCTCCCGACCGGGTGGAAACCTGCACCGAGAAACTGCTGGTGCGCACCGCCGATGCGGCGCGCGACCTCAATTGCCCGATCCGGCTTCATGCTGCGCAGGGCACGATGGAGGTCGACACCGTCCGCCGCCTGCATGGCAAGACGGCGCCGGAATGGCTGGCGAGCTTCGGTTTCTTGAGCGACCGGCTGATTGCGCCGCATGCGACCCAGGCGACCGACAACGATCTGCGTCTCTATGCCGAAAACGGCGTGAGTATCGTGCACTGCCCGCTGGTTTCGGCCCGCGGCGGCAGCACGCTCAACTCGTTCCGCTCGGTCAAGGCCCGCGGCGTCAATATTGCCATGGGCACCGATACGACGCCGCCGGACATGCTGATGAACCTACTCGTCGGCCTGATCGCTGCCCGCGTCGTCGAAGGCGACCCGTCAGCCGTCAGCTGCGCCGATCTCTTTGATGCTGCGACACTTGGCGGCGCCAAGGCCCTCGGTCGCTCGGATCTCGGTCGCCTGGAAACGGGCGCCCGTGCCGATATTGCCGTGTTCGATCTCATGGACCATCACATGGCGCCGGCGATCGATCCGATCACGACGCTCGTCGTCGGTGGTTCCGGACGCGTCACCAAGGCGGTCTTCGTCGATGGCCGTCTGTCGATGCGCGATGGCGAGGTGGCAGGCTTCGACATGAACGCGGCACGCGCGCAGGCACAGGTCCAGTTCGATGGCCTGATTGCCAAATATCCGGAGCGGAGCTTCGGTCACCCGCCTGTCAGCGAGATCTTCCCGCCGAGCTACCCATTGGAGGTGCAGCGATGACTGAACATACCTCATCGGCCGTGCTCGACGTGCGCGGTCTCTGCGTCGAATTCCCTGGCCGCCATGGAACGGTGCAGGCGCTATCCGACGTTTCGCTCAGCATTCGCCCCGGCGAAATTCTTGGCGTCGTTGGTGAATCCGGCGCCGGGAAGTCGATGACCGGTCTTGCCGTCCAGGGTCTTCTGGAGCCGCCTGGCCGCATTTCCGGCGGCGAGGTCTGGGTCGGCGGCCGCCGCATCGACCAGCTCGACGACAAGCAGATGCAGCAGGTGCGCGGCCGTCAGATCGGTGCGATCTTCCAGGATCCGTTGACCTCGCTGAACCCGCTCTTCACCGTCGGGGCGCAGCTAGTTGAGACCATCCGCCTTCACCTGAAGCTTTCCAAGGCCGATGCCAAGGCGCGGGCGATCCAGCTCCTGAAGGAAGTTGGCATTCCGGCGCCCGAGGCACGCTATGACCACTATCCGCATCAGTTCTCGGGTGGCATGCGCCAGCGCGTCGTCATTGCCCTGGCACTTGCCGCGGAACCGAAGCTGATCATCGCCGACGAACCGACGACGGCGCTCGACGTCTCGATCCAGGCGCAGATCACCTCGCTGCTTCGCCGTCTTTGCGATGATCACGGAACGGCGGTCATGCTCGTCACCCACGACATGGGCGTGATTGCCGAGACGGCCGATCGCGTCGCGGTCATGTATGCCGGGCGGCTCGTCGAAATCGGCCCGGTCGCCGAGGTGCTGAAAAACGCCCGTCATCCCTATACGCGGGGCCTGATGGGCTCGATCCCGGCGCTTGGCCGCCGCGTCGAGCGGCTGAACCAGATCGACGGTTCCATGCCGCGGCTGAACGCGATCCCCGCCGGCTGCGCCTTCAACCCGCGCTGCCCGGATGCCGGGCCGCGTTGCCGCAAGGATAGGCCCGAACCGGCGCCGGTCGGGACCGGCGTCGCCGCATGCTGGCTCAATGCAGGAGGAGTGCTATGAGTGATGCCCTGACGGTCAACGACCTGACCTGCAACTTCGACGTTTCGGCACCCTGGCTGAACCGCGTCATCGAGCGCAAACCGCGGCAGTTCGTGCGCGCCGTGGACGACATCAGCTTCAGCGTGCCCATGGGCGGCTGTCTGAGCCTCGTCGGCGAATCTGGCTGCGGCAAGTCGACGGTGGCGCGGCTGGTCACAGGTCTTTATCGCGCCAGCGAAGGCGAGGTGCGGTTTGCACCGAGCAAGAACGGCGAGCCGCTCTCGGCCCAAATGATCTTCCAGGATCCCTATGCAAGCCTCAATCCGCGCTGGCGGGTGCGCAACATCATCGCCGAACCGCTGCGCGAGTTGAAGCTGCGCAACTCCGAAGCCGAGATCATGGACCGGGTGGGCGAACTGCTGACGATCGTCGGCCTTGCGCCCTCGGACGGTGCCAAGTTCCCGCACGAGTTTTCGGGAGGCCAGCGCCAGCGTATCTCGATTGCCCGCGCGCTTGCCGGCGAGCCGGAGTTCCTCGTCTGCGACGAGCCGACCTCGGCGCTCGACGTGTCGGTCCAGGCGCAGATCCTCAACCTCATGCGCAAGCTGCAGGACGAGATGGGGCTGACCTATCTGTTCATCAGCCACGACATGAGCGTGGTTCGCCACATGTCGGACCGGATCGCCGTGATGTATCTCGGACGCATCGTCGAGGAGGCAGACACCGAGACGCTCTTTGCCAATCCAAGGCATCCCTATACCCAGCTGCTGCTGGAGACGATCCCGGATATTACCCATCCAAAGCGCGGGCGCAGCATTGCGGCGAGCGAAGTGCCGAGCCCGCTGAACCCGCCGTCCGGCTGTACCTTCCATCCGCGTTGCCCGTTTGCAGACCAGCGCTGCAAGAGCGAGCGGCCGGAGATGCGCAGCTTCGCTGACGGCTCGCGTGCCGCCTGCCACCGCATCGAAGAAACTGTGAAGGCGATCAACGCAGCGTAACGCCCACCTCTTTCCCTGAAGACTTGGGCTCCGTGTCGTACCAGTCGCGGAGCCTCTTTTTTTGCCGCCGGCGATTTTCAGTATTTGCGCCAAGCAGTTCGCATGCCCCTTTCGCATCGCTGTCGTGGGGCAAGTGCTAGGCTGCTAACCGGAATTCAACGAAATAGACCGATGACCATTCCCGGGCTCCAACACTCACGTTAGGGTAGGGGCCAATGGTCGGACCGCTTCCCGCTCGGGACATCCGGCCGGGATCGAAATGCGTTGATTTGAAGAGTTGGCTTATGAACACGACCTCCGACACCGATTTCCCCGTCCTCAATGCCGTTGAAGCCCGCGTTCTCGGATGCCTGATCGAGAAGAAGGAAACGACGCCCGACGTCTATCCGCTGACGCTCAATTCGGCGCATTCGGCTGCCAACCAGAAAACGGCGCGCGATCCCGTCATGGCGCTCGAGCAGGTCGAGATCCACCGCGCTCTCTCGTCTCTGGGGCAGAAAGGGTTGGTCCGGCAAGCATTTGCCTCGCGGGTCGAGCGCTACGAGCACCTCGCAGCCAACCGCTTCTCGCTGACGTCGCCGCAGATCGTCGTGCTCGGCCTGCTTCTTCTGCGCGGCCCGCAGACGGCCTACGAGCTTTGGGCGCGCAGCGAGCGCATGGCGCGGTTCTCGTCGATCGAGGAGCTGAAGGACAATCTGGATCTGATGATGGGCCGCCGGCCGCCGCTCATCGTTCAACTGAACCGGGGTGCCGGCCAGCGCGAAGACCGCTTCGCGCATCTCTTGTGTGGTGAAGTCGAGCAGCCTGCCGAAAGGGCGGCCGTGTCGTCGGCGCCGAGCGGTTCGGCCCTATCGGCTCTTGAAGAACGACTGGAAGCGCTTGAGCGGAAGGTGGCGACGCTCGAGGAGCAGCTTGACGCCCTGACGCGCTGACAGCGCGGCGCCGGAAACAAAATGTCCCGGGCGCCATGTGCGCCCGGTGACATATTCGGATGCGCTCAGCTGGCGTCGACCAGCCGGCAGGCCGGCGCTTCCTTGGCGCGCGGATAGTCGTACGCACCGACCTTCGAGGTGGCATAACCGCCCCCGACGAGCGCCTCGGCAAGCTTCACGGCTGCCGTCACGCCGTCGATCACAGGCATGCCGGTACGCGCCTTCAGGCGGTCGCAGAGCTCAGACATACCCGCACAGCCGAGGATGATCGCTTCGGCGCCATCCTCCTGGCGTGCTTTCAGGATCTCCTGAACCAGCATCTCCTCGGTGTGGGCCAGATCCTCCTCCAGCGCCAGAACGGGCATGTCGACCGAGCGCACCTTGCGGCAGCGATGGCCGGCACCGTAGGCCTCGGCGAGGTCCTCGATGATCGGCACGGAGCGGGGCAGGGTGGTGATGATCGTAAAGCGGGTCGCGATGTTCATCGCCACCTGCACGGCCGCCTGACAGATGCCGATGACCGGACCGCGGGCGATCTCGCGTGCAGCGCCAAGTCCGGGATCGTCGAAGCAGGCAATGACATAGGCATCGATGCCGCGCGCTTCGCCTTTGCGGATTTCCGCAAGCATCGCTGGCACAGCCATCGCTTCGTCGGCATGGCCTTCGATGCTGGCTGGGCTCGATGTCGGGTTGATCGATTCGAGCTGGGTGTCGGCTGCAGCGACGCGCTCGGCGCTGCGATGCGCCTGTTCGGTCATCGAGCGGGTGGAGTTCGGATTGATCAGCAGGATACGCATGGATCAGCTCGTCTTCCGCATGGCGTTTGCAGGGGGGGCATAGGCGGTAATGTCGGGCGTCGGCATGACGAACTGACGATCCGATGTGATGTAGTTGTTGGCGTGCAGCCGTGCGATCGGCTGGTATTGGGACGGGTCGACGTAGCGGCCTTCCTCGTCGAGGCAGTCCTTACGCACGTGCATATGCACGACCTCGCCGAGAACGATGACGCGGCGGTCATATTCGATCAGCCGCTCAACGCGGCATTCCATCGAGCAGGGTGACTCGACGATACGGCGGGCGCTGACCTTGAGGCCGTCAGCCGCCGTCAGTCCGGCGATTGCCACTTCGTCGACATCCGGCTCGAAGGACAGGCCGCAGACCAGCATCTGGTCGGCGATCGCCATGTCCACCATGTTGACGACGAACTCGTTGGTGCGCCGGATATTGGCGACCGTGTCCTTCTCTTCCCCGTTCGGGCGGGTCTGGATACCGAGAATGACGATCGGCGGGTCGTGCGAGAAGACATTGAAAAAGCTCATCGGCGCGGCATTGTCCTGTCCGCTCGGCGAGAGCGTCGAGACCAGCGCGATCGGTCGCGGACCGATGAAGTTCGTCAGCAGGCGGTAACGGTCCTGGGCCGGCAGTTCTGTGAAATCGAAGTCCATCGGAGCTCTCAATTGGCGCCGCGGCCCGGTCTATTTGCCGGTCGCACGGTCGTGTTTAAGCGGTTGCCATTGCACATCAAGTTGCGGTACACAATATTGTCTACAATTTTGTAGTCAATATCTAACTGCAGCGGATGGAATTGACTTTGAGCGCCGCACGGCGAGAGTAAGCGAACGGCTAAGGGAGATTTCATGTATAACGCGGACGAAGTCGCCGGTGCTCCGACGGCGATCATTTGCGAGAAGATCTGGCTTGCGATTGCAGAGCGTCGGCTACGGCCGGGGACGCGATTGAAAGAGGAACAACTTGCCGAAATATTCTCCGTCAGCAGGGCTCGCATCCGCCAGGCACTGACCGCGCTCGAGCGCGATGGCCTGGTGACGATCATGCCGAACCGGGGCGCCTTCGTCTCCGAGCCTTCGGTAGACGAGGCACGCGATGTCTTCGTTGCCCGCAGGGCGATCGAACAGCGGGTCGTCGAGCGGCTTTGCGAGCGCGCCAATCCCAAGGATATCGTCCGGTTGCGCGCCCATATCGAAGAGGAGCGCATTGCCGGCCGATCCGGCAATCTCTCTGATATCGTTCGGCTTTCCGGTGGTTTCCACCTGTTGCTCGCGGAGCTTTCGGGGTCTGCCTTCCTCTTCGGTATCCTGCGCGACCTCGTGTCCCGGACATCCCTGATCACCGCAATGTACCGGTCGAACCACCTGCACAATTGCGGACCGGACGAACATCTGGCCGTGGTCGAGTACATCGCGTCACGCGACGTCGCGAGCGCGATCAAGGAAATGGCCGAGCACCTGAACCACGTCGAAGCGGAGCTGGACCTGGACGAGGAGAAAGACCAGCCCCGCGATCTTCGCACCGCATTGCTTTGATGCGGCGCGCGCGACCCATTGCACCGCACTTTAGAGGAGGCGGTGCCTGCAAGCAGACTGAAGGAAGATATGACCAACCGTAGTTACTATGCGCCGCATGGCGGCAACCCGCCCCAAACCCAACTCCTTTCGGATCGCGCGGTCTTCACGGAAGCCTATGCGGTGATTCCGAAGGGGACGATGATGGACATCGTCACCAGCTATTTGCCGTTCTGGGACAAGACCCGGCTGTGGATACTGTCCCGGCCGCTCTCCGGTTTTGCTGAAACATTTTCACAATATATCATGGAAATCGCTCCGGGCGGCGGCAGCGACCGGCCGGAACTCGACGAAGGCGCCGAGGGCGCGATCTTCGTCGTCGAGGGCGAATTGACCATCACGCTCGACGGTAAGGCGCATCAGATGCAGCCGGGCGGCTTCGCCTTCATTCCGCCGGCGAGCAACTGGACCGTTCGCAACGGAAGTGAAGCGATCGTTCGCTTCCACTGGGTGCGCAAGGCTTACGAGTACGTCGCTGGCCTGCCCGCGCCGGAGGCCTTCTTCACCAACGAGGCAGAAATCACCCCGTCGCCGATGCCGGGCACGGAAGGCAAGTGGGCAACGACCCGCTTCGTCGACCCGACGGACCTGCGCCACGACATGCACATGACGATCGTCACCTTCGAGCCCGGCGCGATCATTCCCTTTGCCGAGACGCACGTGATGGAACACGGCCTTTATGTGCTCGAAGGCAAGGCCGTCTACCGGCTCAATCAGGACTGGGTCGAGGTCGAGGCCGGCGATTACATGTGGCTGCGCGCTTTCTGCCCGCAGGCCTGCTATGCTGGCGGTCCGGGCAAGTTCCGCTACCTGCTATACAAGGACGTGAACCGCCACATGAAGCTGAAATCACGCTGAGTAGTTCACCTTAGGCCAAGAAAAACCGCGCATTCCAGGGATTGCGCGGTTTTTCTTTTTTTTCGCCAGATAAAGGCGGTTCCAGATCCTGGCTTTCAGCGCTTCGCCGTTTGCCAACCGTGGACCGGACTATCAGTCCACCAGTTGCGGATCGGCCGGCTGCAGGCTGCGCGGCTGGAGACGCCTGAGCGTGTTGCCGGTCGGGTTCTTGTCGAGGTGGAGCACGCGGGTAAAGAAGTCGCTGCCGCGTTCGGTGCGTCCGATGTTGACGATCGCAACACCTTGAAGCTCGTCGTCCATGAACTTCAGCACGCGCTGGTAGGCGTCGTCCTCAAGGGTATCGAGCGCTTCGTCGATGATCAGCCAGCGCGGCTTGTGCAGGCTGAGCCTAGCGATGGCGAGTAGGCGCTGCTCGGCCTCGCTGAGGTTCATCTGCTTTCGCGCATCCTGGTCGAGCCGGCCGCTCAGGCGGCCAAGGCCGACCTTGGAGAGAACGGCGGCGAGTTCGCCCTTGCTGTAGGTATCGGGCGGGCTCGGATAGGCGAGCACTTCTCCAAGCGTGCCCGGCGGGAAATAGGGAGACTTCGGCACAAAGGCGAGGCCGTCGTCGACCGGCAGTGCAATGCGGCCGTGCCCCCAGGGCCAGAGCCCGGCGATCGCGCGGAAGAACGGCGCCTTTTCGACCTCCGGCGCGCCGGTGACGAGCACGCGTTCGCCCGGATCAATGGTGACGCTCGGCTCGCGAAGCTGGATGCAGCCGGTCGGCGAGACGATTTCGATGTTGTCGAAGCTCATCTGCGGCGTATCGGAGGTACTGAAGTCGATGCGCTTGTCGCCCTCATGCCGTTCGTCGGTCATCAAGAGCGCCGAGCGGAAGGCGGCGACCCGCAGCAATGTGGCGCGCCAGTCGGCGATCGCGCCGATATTATCGACGAACCAGCGCAGCGACGCATGCACCTGATTGAAGGCGCCGACGGCCATCATCAACCCACCGAAGCTGAGGTCGCCGGCGAAATAGACTGGTGCGGCAATGACGATCGGTGCGACGACGGTGATCCAGCCATAGCCGCCGGTCACCCAGGTGAGCCGCGTAACCGCACGCAGCAGGCCGTAGCTGATCTCGAGCACCGAGGCGAGGTCGCGCTGCAGCCGCTTTTTCTCATTGGCCTCGCCTGATGAAAGCGAAACGGCCTCGATATGTTCGTTGACGCGCATCAGCGAGAAGCGCAGCGCCGCCTCCCGGGCATAGTGTTCGCCATTGAGCGCCACCAGAGGCCGGCCGACGAGCCAGCTCAGCCAGGAGGCGGTGCCCGCATAGAGGATCGCGGCCCAGACCATGTAGCCGGGAATGTCGAAGGAATAGCTCGCGACATGGAAGACGAAACCGTCGGACAGTGACCACAGCACGCCGATAAAGCTCACCAGCAGAATACCGGATTGGAAGAGGCCGATCGAAAGTCCGGCCGAGAGATCGGTCAGGTGGCGCGCGTCCTCATGGATTCGCTGGTCCGGGTTGATGCCGATGGCGCCGGCATTCGCCAGCCGGAACGCGCGCGTCGGGCGCATCCATTCGGTGATCAGGTCCTGGGTCAGGCCTTCGCGCAAGCGCAGCTTGATGACCTGGCCGAGCCAGGTTTGCAAAACATTGAGAACGAGGAGCACGCCGGCGATCTGGGCAAAGACGACGAGCTGATGGAGAAAGGCCGGAAGGTCGCGTCGCTCGAGCGTGTCGTAGAACGGCTTGTACCATCGGTTGAGGATAATCTGACCAAAGGCTGTCACAACGATGACAACGATGATGCTTATGCTCAGCCAGATGATCTTGTTGCGCAGTGGCGAGGCCATGAAGGCCCGATGCATCATCCGCAATTGATCACCGAGGGATTGTTCGTCGCTGGGTTCTATCCGGCCGCTATTTTTGCCGTTCGTCCGGTTCGACATCGGTGCGAATCTCTCCTTCCCGGTCTCCTCGAGTAGAATATAGCCTGCCTTACCCTCTCTCCCTAGCGCGGATTGTCTGCGCCCACATGTAACCGCGGTCACAGCGCGGATCGTAAAATGCGTGACAATGCGGCACACTACCCGAATTGCGGCGGGAAAGTTGAATTGCAACCCTCCGCAGAGGGTTCATAGTTTCGTGAGCGAGGTCGGAACACGGCACCGAGGGAGGAGCCTGCATGTCGGCGCATCTCGATCAAATCCGCGATCAGCAAAGAGAGACCTGGGACCGCTTCTCCGCCGGCTGGAAGAAGTGGGACGCACTGGTGCTTGGATGGCTCGCCCCCTTCGGCGAGGCAATGATCCGGCAGGCGACCATCAAGGACGGCGACCGGGTGCTTGACGTCGCTGCGGGAACTGGAGAACCAGGCCTGACGGTGGCGGCGTCGATACCGAAGGGCCGCGTGACTGTCACCGACCTTTCAGAGCGCATGTTGCAGGTGGCGACGGAGAACGCCAGGCATCGCGGTCTTACGAATTTCGAAACGAGGGCCTGCGACGCTGGCGCCTTGCCGTTTCCGGAAGCAACATTCGACGCCGTCCTCTGCCGGTTCGGTTTCATGTTTTTTCCCGACGTTGCAGCGGCAGCCCAACAGTTGACGAGGGTCGCAAAGCCCCAGTCGCGTGTATGCGCTGCGGTGTGGGGTGCACCGGAAAAGAACGCCTGGGCAACGACGATCATGGCGACGATCGCCCGGCACGTCGACATGCCGAAGCCTCCGGCCGGCGCGCCCGGCCTGTTTCGCTGCGCGTCTGCAGGCCTGATGAAGGCCGTTTTCGAGGATGCGGGATTGCACGACATCCACGAGGAGGAGGTCACCACCACGATGGTCCACGAGACCCCGGAGGACTACTGGGCCTTCATGACCGAGATCGCCGCACCCGTCGTCGCCGGACTGGCACAGGTGGATGATCAGGCGCGCAACCGCATCCGCAGCGAGGTTCTCGATCTGGCAGGCCAGGCGATCCGGGCGGGCAAGGTGGAACTGCGCGCGACGGCAACGATCATCGCCGGCACGCGACCATAGCAGAAGGGAACGATGGGGAGGGGAGGTTTCCATGGACAAGCGATCGGCAGCATCCAGCAGGGTGGAGGAAACGCTCGACCCGCAAGACTGGGCTGAATTGCGGGCTCTGTCGCATCGCATCGTCGACGATGCGATAGACTATCTCAGCCAGGTCCGGGAACGGCCGGCATGGCGCAACATGCCCGATATGGTGCGGGAGAGCTTTTCTGCCCCGCTTCCCAGGACACCAAAGCCGCTCGAAGAGATCTACGCGTCGGTCGCGGAAAACGTGCTCGGCTATCCCATGGGCAACATCCACCCCCGCTTTTGGGCCTGGTACATGGGGTCGGGAAACTTCACCGGGGCGCTTGGCGAATTTCTTGCGGCCGTCCAGGGGTCGAACGTCGGCGGCGGCAACCATGCCGCCGCACTCATGGACCAACAGGTCGTCAATTGGTGCAAGGAAATGCTGGGGTTTCCGACGACGGCCAGCGGCACGCTCGTCAGCGGCGGCTCGGTCGCCAACATCGTCGGCCTGACGGTTGCCCGCAACGTCAAAGCCGGGATCGATGTGCGTGCACATGGCATCGGCGATCGGCCGCTCTGCTTCTACGGTTCGGACCAGAGCCACAGTTGCCATCGCAAGGCGGTCGAACTGTTCGGCCTCGGCGACCGGGCCCTCCGGCGCGTTGCGACGGATGCCGAGTTGCGCGTCGATATCGCGGCCTTGCGCGGTGCGATCGAGCAGGATCGCGCGTCCGGTCGGCTGCCCATCTGCATCATCGCCAATGCCGGAACGGTGAATACCGGCGCCATCGATGACATCCAGGCTCTCGCCGATCTGGCTGCAGAGCTTGGCCTCTGGCTCCACGTCGACGGCTGTATCGGCGCTCTGCTCCGGATCGCGCCCGAGAATGCCTGGCGTGTCGCAGGCATCGAAAGGGCAGATTCCATCGCGCTGGACCCGCATAAATGGCTGCATGCGCCCTTCGAGGCAGGCTGCGTCCTCGTTCGCGATGCGGCCGCACACCGCGGTACCTTCGCCGTTACGCCGGAATATCTGGAGTCGACCGTGCGGGGTCTCGCTTCGGCGCCCTGGCTCTATGACTATGGCCTGCAGACGTCGCGTGGTTTTCGTGCCCTGAAAATCTGGATGTCGCTGATGGAGCACGGCATCGAGAAATTTGGCCGCCTCGTCGACCAGAATGTTGCTCAAGGCCATTATCTGAGCGGCCTCGTCGAGGCAGAGCCCCAACTCGAACTCGTGGCGCCGACCAACATCAACATCGTCTGCTTCCGTTACCATCCGGAGGAAATGACGGCTGAGCGATTGAAGGCGCTGAACACGGAAATCATGCTGCGGCTTCAGGACGAGGGGACCGCCGTCATCTCCGACACGACGGTACACGGCGAGCATTGCCTGCGCGTGGCAGTCAACAATCACCGGACGCGACGGGAGGACCTGGACCTGTTTGTGCGCGAAGTTGTGAGACTCGGACGGGAGATTGTCGCAGGCGGCGGCATCGACTGACACATAGTTCTGCGAGGCTCCAAGCGTCACCGGGTTGCGGCCGGTTCTTGCGCCGGCAGGGTTTCTGGCGCCGCCGTGGCTTGGAGCACGCGAACCATCTCAGCGATCGCGGCTTCCCGCTGCGGATCCTTGCCGGCCGCATAGGCAAGCGGAAAGGCCATCTGCACATCCGGCGCGATGCCCACCCCCTCAAGCCTTAGCTTGTCGCCGATGACCGCATCCGAAACCGCCACTTCCAAGAGGCTGTCGTCCGGTAGCACATAAGCACGGCCGGCAAGCAGAGCACCGGCCGTCCGCTCGCCGACGAGCGTGATCCCGTGTTGCCGCAGCGTGTAGGCAAAGAGTTCGAGGCCGCTGCGGGTTCCGTTGTCGATCAGCGCGACCACAGGCTTTTGCCAGCGGAAATTGGCAAGCGTGGCTTCGCCCCGGCGTGGAATCAGCCGGAACGTCGGCGTACCACCGACCAGAAACTCGGCTGCGTCTGCCGGCCCGCCGCCCCAGCGGCCGCGCAGGTCGACGACGAGGCCTTCCGCATCCTTCAAGCGGCCGCTCGAAAGCGCCTCGGCGACGAGATTGAGCCCGTTTCGCGTGGAAAGGGTCCAGAGCCGCACATAGCCGACCTTCCGGCCGCCGGTCTCGATGAGCGCGACACTTTCTTCGATCGCGCGCTCGAACATTTGAAGTGGTCGTAAGCTTTCGACCGGAACCTGCAGCGACAATGGCTCCGCATCGCGGTGGCGGCGGAGCCGAAGTTCGACCGTGCGGCCGACCTTGTCTTCGAAGGATCCGATCTCATGATAAGCCTGCCCGTCGACCGAAAGGATCTGGTCGCCGACGAGGAGGCCCGCCTTCTTCGCAGCCGATCCGTCATAAACGTCGCTGACGAACCGCTGCCCATTCTTAACCGTCGTCACCATGCCGATGCCGGGATAGCGCGCGGCGCCATCCGGCGGAAAAAGACGCCGCATATCGTCACGGATGGCGAAGCGAAAAATGTCGGCGAGCTCGAAATAGTCGATCGTGTCGGCTTTGAAACGTCCGGTATGGGAAACCCCGAGACTTGCAAGGACGGACGCGATCGCCGCATCGACGCGGGAAGACGCGCTCGTCCTGGATAGTGCCGCAACGGGATCCGTGATCTCGGCCTGGGCGGTGGTATTGAAACGGTCGAGCGCCTTGCCGTCATAGAAGTTCGCGTTCACGAGTTCGATCACCCGGTCGAATGTCGGCTCGCCGGAGCGTGGCAGCTCCGCGGCCCACGCCATAGCGGCCGTCGACATGACGAGGCTGGCGATCAACGCTGTACACCTTAGTCTCGGCCGCATGGTCGTTGCTCCGGTTTCGCGCCGCCGATTATCGACAAAAGCGCGCGCACCTGCCGGCAAAATCGCGTGATCACGCCGTGATCCCCGCCCGGCACCCCGATCTGCCGAACCCACTGCGGCCAAACCTTTCAGGTTCGTGTCAGGTTAGGGTGGCTTGTGTGGTGCATCGATCGCTCCGGGGACAGAGGCGATTGCCTCTCCTTTGGCGTGCTCCGGAAAAGAAAGGAAAGTGCGAATGGTTGGCAAGGCCCCGCATCTACACGTGCACGACAACAGCCACCGCCGGGACGAGGTTTTCGCCGCACCGGACCAGAATGTCGGCGACTTCGCCTTCAATGCAACCGTGGCCGCCGTCTTCGACGACATGGTCAGCCGATCGGTTCCCTACTACGGCGAAATCCAGCGGATGGTTTGCGAACTCGCCAGCGACTTTGCCGAAGCCGATACCAACCTCTACGACATCGGTTGCTCGACCGCGACGACGCTGCTCGGGCTCGACGCCATGGTTGATCCCGCCGTGCGCTTCGTCGGCATCGACAACGCTCCCGACATGATCGAGAAGGCGAAGGAAAAGATCGTCCAGGCAAATTCCAACCGGGCGATTGATCTCAGGGGCGGCGACCTGCACCACGGCATCGAAATCCACAATGCCAGCGTCGTCCTGATGCTTCTGACCTTGCAGTTCGTGCGCCCCCTCTACCGCGAGCGCGTCATGCGCTCGATCTATGACGGCCTCAACGAGCGCGGCGCTCTGCTGCTCGTCGAGAAGCTGACCAGCGAAGACTCGACGTTCAACCGCTTGTTCATCGAGCACTACTACGACTACAAGCGCCGCAACGGCTATTCCGAGATCGAGATCGCCAGGAAGCGCGAGGCGCTTGAAAACGTGCTCATTCCGTACCGCCTGGAGGAAAATTTCCAGCTGCTGAAGGAAGTGGGTTTCCGCAGCGTCGAGGTCTTTTTCCGCTGGTATAATTTCTGCGGCATTGTCGCGATCAAGTAGGACGGACCGAGCATGATCGCGATCGGCAATTTTCTCTTCCGCTTCCGCAACCAGCTTTTTCCCGCGATCATCGTGGTGTTGTTCCTGCTGATGCCGCCGCCGGCATTGGTCTTGGACAACCCGCTGCTGACGCTGGCCAAGGACGCGGTCGCGATCCTCGTCATTCTGGCAGGCCTCGCGCTTCGCGCGACGGTCGTCGGCTATAAGTACATCCAGCGTGGCGGCCTGAAAAAGAGGGTCTACGCCAAGGACCTGGTAACCGAGGGCATGTTCGGCGTTTGCCGGAACCCGCTCTATGTCGGCAACATGCTGCTCTACTGCGGCGTTTTCCTGCTGCACGGCAACCCGCTGCTCATCGTGATCGGCATCGGGCTCTTTGCCTTCATGTACCAATGCATTGTCTATGCGGAGGAGTCTTTTCTTCTTCGCACCTTCGGCGAAGCCTATCAGGTCTATTGCCGTGACGTGCCGCGCTGGGCGCTGCGCCTTTCAAACTTCAGCCAATCCACGGAAGGCATGGCGTTCAACATCAGACGTGTCGTCGGCAAGGACTATTCGACCGTCTCGGCGGCCATGATCGCGGTGCTCGCGACAGAGATGTACAAGCTCGCGACCTACGAGCCATCAGGCCGGAATGTTGGCGTCCTGGCCGTTCTTGGCGGCGCGATGGCTCTGGTCGGGATCGCGACGGCGGTGATCAGCTACAAGAAGAGGCGCGGGGCCTTTCGCGATCCCGTCGCCTCCTGAAATCCTCCCATTCTTGCGCCCTGTATGCGGCGGCCGAGACGGGCAGCCTCACCGCATTTCGCCGCTTGGGCGCTCAAGGACTTGACGGCCATCCCCGATCGACCCTAGGCAAGGACGAACAAGTGTCCGGTGATATCTTGAGAGTCCTACTAGTCGAAGACGATCAGGTTCTGGGGGAGGCGCTGCGCGACCATGTCGCCGCCGCCGGCCACGCGGTCGATTGGTTCAAGCGCATCCTCGATGCGGTGGCGGCGACCGATACGGTAACCTACGGACTGCTCCTGCTCGATCTGCGATTGCCCGATGGCGAAGGGCTGACGCTCCTGCGCTCTCTCCGCGCGCGCGGCGATGGCACGCCCGTAATCATTCTGACGGCGCACGACCAGATATCCGACCGGATCGAGGGGCTCAACAGCGGGGCGGACGACTATCTGGTCAAGCCCTTCGATCTCAATGAACTGACGGCCCGCATGCTGGCCGTTTCCAGGCGCTATACGGGCAACGCGACGCCGACGGTCAAGCTGCCCGGCATCGAGATCGACCAGGTTCACCGCAAGATCGCCGTTAATGGTGACAGCCAGAGCCTGAGCGCTCGGGAATGGGCCGTTTTGGACAAGCTGGCCGCGCATCCCGGCGCCCTCGTGTCGAAGGCGCAGTTGCACGACGCGCTTTACGCCTTCGGTGCCGAGATCGAAAGCAATACGGTCGAGGTCTATATCAGCCGCCTGCGCAAGAAGATCGGGCCTGACCGGATCGAGACCGTGCGCGGCCTCGGCTACTGCCTCAGGTGATCGCATGTCCGACAAGAGGAGCATGACCCGCAGACTGGCCATTGCGCTCACCAGCGTCGTCGCCCTCTTTTGGTTTGTTGCGCTCGGGCTTGGCGTCTATGTGATGCAGGACGAGTTCACCGAAATCTTCGACAGCGGCGTGCAGGAAACCGCCGAACGATTGTTGCAGATCGTGGCTAACGAGACGACGAGGGACGCGCCCAGCGGCTTGGCCCAGGCGTCGGTTACGGCGCCCGCGCTCAATTCGCAATTCCTTACCTACCAGGTGCGCGACCGCGACGGCCGCGTGCTGTTTGAAGACGGCGCGCCGGAGCCCTTTGCGGTTCCCCTTGCGACCGGCTTCTCGCAGACCCCCACCCATCGGATCTACACGGCCGGAACGACTGACGGATCACTCTATGTGCAAGTTGCCGATGCGATCGAACATCGCACAGAAGCGCTCATGGAAGGCGGAACGGCGCTGCTTTTGCCGCTGCTCGTGCTGATACCGGGTAGCATCCTTGCGATCGTCTTCGTCGTTCGCAGCACGCTGTCGCCCGTGTCGCAGCTGCGCGACGATATCCTGACCAAGGACAGCGGTAATCTGGCGCCGATCGACGAGGCGACGCTGCCGCGCGAACTGCGGGCGATCGCGCGTTCCGTGAACCTGCTTCTGGCGCGGCTGAAGGCGGGCCTAGAGGCGGAGAGGGAATTCACCTCGAACAGCGCCCATGAGCTGCGGACCCCGATTGCCGGTGCGCTCGCGCAAACCCAACGGCTGGCGCGCGAGGTGCCGCCGGCATACCAACCGCGAACCGCCCAGATTGAACGTGCGCTCGTGCATCTGAGCCGGCTTGCCGAGAAGTTGCTGCAGATGTCGCGCGCCGAAGCGGAGATTGCCATTTCGGACGAGCAGCACGATCTGCTGCCGGTGTTGATGGTCGTGATGCAGGATCTGGAGCGATCCGCGCTCGGCGCCAACCGCCTGAACGTTCAGGTCGCCAAGGGCACCGTACTTGAACGGCCGATCCGCGTGGACGCCTTTGCGATCGTCTTGCGCAATCTTCTTGAAAACGCCCTGATCCACAGTCCGCCGGGCAGCCGGGTCGATCTCCATGTCGACCCAATGGGTATCCGCGTCACGAACGAAAGCGCTGTTGTCGCCGAGGACGTCCGCGCCAACCTGACCAAGCGCTTCGTCCGCGGGCCGACCGAGGCCTCCGGTTCCGGGCTCGGGCTTGCCATCGTTGAGCGGCTGGTCGCGCAGATGCAGGGCCAATTGCTCATCGCTTCGCCGGCGCGCGGCAAGACGCAGGGGTTTGAGGTCGAAGTCCGCCTTTGACGGCTGCAGGACCGGTCAATCCGGTCGCGTTTCCGTTCCTCGCAATCAAGGTCACGCGAGGAAAGGACGAACAAGCGGGACGCCTGTAACTGCGCCCCGCCTGCCTCTGGATCTTACTGCTGGTCGAGCGCGCGGCTGAGGCTCAGCGCCGCGATCGTGCAGATCGCACCCGAAATCAGGTAGCCGCCGATGAAGATGATGCCAAAGCTGCTGGCCAGCCCGAGTGCCACGAGCGGCGCGAAAGCGGCGCCGACGAGCCAGGCGAGGTCCGACGTCAGAGCGGCACCCGTGTAGCGATAGTACTGGGTGAAGCGCGAGGAGACGGCGCCTGAGGACTGGCCGAAGGAAAGGCCAAGGATGGCGAAGCCGATCAGGATGTAAGCGTCCTGGCCCTTGCCGCCGGCATCGAGCAGGAAGGGGGCCGAGAAGCTGAAGATCGCGATCAGGATCGCACCGATCATCAGCTGGTTGCGGCGACCGACCCGGTCGGCAATTACGCCCGAAAGCACGATGCCGATGGCGCCGACGACGGCACCTGCCACCTGAACCCACAGGAATTCAGCCGCCGACTGGCCGCCGTTGAGCGTCACCCAGCTCAAGGGGAAGATGGTGACGAGGTGGAACATTGCGAAGCTTGCGAGCGGCACGAAGGCGCCGAGCACGACGTCGATGCTGTGCTTGCTCAGCATCTCGAAGACCGGCCGCGCCTCAAGCTCCTTGGCTTCCATGGCGGCGCCGAACTCCTTGCTGGCGACGATGCGCAGGCGCGCGAAAAGCGCCACGACGTTGATCGCAAAGGCGACGAAGAACGGATAGCGCCAGCCCCAGGCGAGGAAATCTTCCTGCGAAAGGTTGCTGACGAAATAACCGAAGAGGATGCTCGCAAGCGCAAAGCCGATCGGCGCGCCGAGCTGCGGGATCATCGCGTACCAGCCGCGGTGATTCTGCGGCGCATTGAGGTTCAGCAGCGATGCGAGGCCGTCCCAGGCGCCGCCGAGCGCAAAGCCCTGGCCCAGCCGGAACAGCGCCAATAGCGCCACCGCCCAATATCCGATTGTGTCATAGCCGGGCAGGAAGGCGATTGACGCCGTCGAGCCACCGAGAATGACGAGCGCGATCGTCAGCTTCGTGCCGCGCCCGTAGTTGCGGTCGACCCACATGAAGACGAAGGAGCCAACCGGGCGGGCGAGGAAAGCGAGCGGGAACAGCGCGAAGGACATGAGCGTCGCGGTGACCGCATTGGGCGCGAACGGGAAAATCAGCTTCGGAAAAACGAGGATCGAGCCGAGGCCGTAGACGAAGAAGTCGAAGAATTCCGAGGTTCGTCCAATGACCACGCCGATGGCGATGCTGCCCGGGGACAGAGGCTTGTCGTCCTCGTGAATGCGACGTGCATCCCGCTCGAGACCAGACGATGTTGGGTTAGCGACCGAAACCATGAATTTCTCCGACGATCGAACGTCTTGTCGTTAGAGTGTTGACCAATTGGCGTCTGATATCAAGAATGCCGTGCACGTACCTGCGCACATGCCTCATTCGAGTTCGTGCCTAACGTTCGCTGGAACAGCCGGCATCGAACCGACAATATGCCTTTGCGCCCGTACAAACGCGCATAGAGCGATACGGTCGTCACTGCACTGCGGCAAAATGTTGCGCTGCGACGATGGACCTCACTTCCATGCCCGATCATGCCCGAGTAATGCCGACTAGACAAAACGCAAGTTGAGGCCGCAATGCCGAAGCCATACAGTTTAGCCGGACGATCGACGATTGCCGTCCTGTTGCTCTCCGTTCTCTCGGGATGCAACATGGTGGTCATGTCGCCTTCCGGTGATATCGCCGCGCAGCAGCGGGATCTGATCGTTATTTCGACGGTCCTGATGCTGTTGATCATCGTTCCCGTCCTTTTCCTGACGCTGTTCTTTGCCTGGCGCTATCGCCAGTCGAACACGGCCGCCAAGTATGATCCGGAATGGCACCATTCCACCGGCCTCGAAGTCATCATCTGGTCGGCGCCGCTCGCGATCATCATCGCGCTCGGCGCGATCACCTGGGTCAGCACCCACAAGCTCGACCCCTATCGACCGCTCGATCGGATCGATGCGGCGCGCCCGGTGACCGAAGAGATGAAGCCGATCACCGTCGAAGTCGTCGCGCTCGACTGGAAATGGCTGTTCTTCTATCCGGAATACGGTATTGCCACGGTCAACGAGATGGCGGCGCCGGTCGACGTGCCGATCAACTTCAAGATCACTGCCTCGTCGGTGATGAACTCGTTCTACGTTCCGGCGCTCGCCGGCATGATCTATGCCATGCCCGGCATGCAGACCAAGCTGCACGCCGTCATCAACAAGGCAGGCGAATACGAGGGCCTTTCGTCCAACTACAGCGGCGACGGCTTCTCGCACATGCGCTTCAAGTTCCACGGCGTGGACCAGGCGGGCTTTGACGCCTGGGTTGCCCGCGTCAAGCAGAACGGCACGATGCTCAATCGCGACGCCTACCTGAAGCTCGAAAAGCCGAGCGTGAAGGAGCCGGTGCGCTACTACGCTTCCGTCGAAAACGGCCTCTATGAAGCCGTTCTCAACATGTGCGTGCGCGAAGGCCAGATGTGCATGAAGGATATGATGCACATCGACATGATGGGCGGAGCCGGCGTCGAAAGCCATGAGAACCGCGCCAAACTCGAGCATGACAACCGCCATACGGGCGGAGTGACCGAAGCGGCCGCACCGGCCGCGACCTTCCCCGAAACCGGTAACCCCGCCAAGAGCGAGGAACCGGCCGAGGGCGTCAAGGAAGAGCAGCCCGCGGCTGAGCCCATGAACCACGACATGCACAAGACGCACTAGGACTTTCGCGCGCTCGCCGGCTTTGATCCAGCGAGCGCCAGGGCCCTTCGGGCCGCAATTCGAGACATATTGGAAGACCCATGTTTGGTGACACCAGCCTCACGCAATTCATCTTCGGGCGGCTTACCTGGGAAGCGATCCCATACCACGAGCCGATCCTTGTCGTGACCTTCGCAGCCGTGGCCGTGGGCGGCCTGGCGATCCTCGCGCTGATCACGAAGTACAAGCTCTGGGGCTATCTCTGGAACGAGTGGTTCACGTCGGTCGATCACAAGAAGATCGGCATCATGTACATCATCCTGGCGATCGTGATGCTTTTGCGCGGATTTGCCGACGCGATCATGATGCGCATACAGCAGGCGATCGCCTTCAACGGCAACGAAGGCTATCTCAACCCGCACCACTACGACCAGATCTTCACTGCCCACGGCGTGATCATGATCTTCTTCGTGGCGATGCCCTTCGTCACCGGTTTCATGAACTATGTCGTGCCGCTGCAGATCGGCGCGCGCGACGTCTCGTTCCCCTTCCTCAACAATTTCTCGTTCTGGATGACGACGGGCGGTGCGGTCATCATCATGATGTCGCTCTTCGTCGGTGAATTCGCGCGCACCGGCTGGCTCGCCTATCCGCCGCTCTCGGGTGCCGACTACAGTCCCGGCGTCGGCGTCGACTATTACATATGGGGCCTACAGGTGGCGGGCGTCGGGACGACCTTGTCCGGCATCAACCTGATCGCCACGATCGTGAAGATGCGCGCTCCGGGCATGACCTTCATGAAGATGCCGGTCTTCACCTGGACGTCGCTGTGCACCAACATCCTCATCGTCGCGACGTTCCCGATCCTGACGGCGACGCTTGCGCTGTTGTCGCTCGACCGCTACCTCGGCTTCAACTTCTTCACCAATGACCTTGGTGGCAATCCGATGATGTACATCAACCTCATCTGGATCTGGGGCCACCCGGAAGTCTACATTCTCGTACTGCCGGCCTTCGGCATCTTCTCCGAAGTCGTCGCGACCTTCTGCGGCAAGCGCCTCTTCGGTTATACGTCGATGGTCTACGCCACCTGCGTGATCATGATCCTCTCCTACCTGGTGTGGCTGCATCACTTCTTCACCATGGGTTCGGGTGCTTCGGTGAACGCCTTCTTTGGCATCACCACGATGATTATCTCGATCCCGACCGGGGCGAAGATGTTCAATTGGCTCTTCACCATGTATCGCGGCCGTATCCGCTACGAACTGCCGATGCTGTGGACGATCGGTTTCATGGTGACCTTCGTCATCGGCGGCATGACCGGCGTCATGCTGGCGATCCCGCCGGCCGACTTCGTGCTGCACAACTCGCTATTCCTGATTGCCCACTTCCACAACGTCATCATCGGCGGTGTGCTGTTCGGGCTGATGGCCGGCCTTGTCTACTGGTGGCCGAAGGCCTTCGGCTACAAGCTCGATCCCTTCTGGGGCAAGATGAGCTTCTGGTTCTGGCAGATCGGCTTCTTCTTCGCCTTCATGCCGCTCTACGTGCTCGGCCTGATGGGGGTCACCCGGCGTGTCAGCCAGTTCGAAGATCCCTCGCTGCAGATCTGGTTCATCATCGCCGCCTTCGGTGCGGTCCTGATCGCTATCGGCATCGCGTCCTTCATCATCCAGCTTGTCGTCAGCTTCCTGCGTCGCGACCAACTGCGTGAAACCTCAGGCGATGCCTGGGATGGCCGCACGCTCGAGTGGTCGACCTCGTCGCCGCCGCCGGACTACAACTTCGCCTTCACGCCCGTCGTTCACGACCATGACAGCTGGTACGACATGAAGAACCGCGGTTACGAGCGTCCGCTCGAAGGCTTCAAGCCGATCCACATGCCGAAGAACACCGGCACTGGCATCATTCTCTCCGGCATCAGCGTCGTGCTCGCCTTCGCGTTGATCTGGTACATCTGGTGGCTGGCGGCGATATCCTTCATCGCCCTGATTGCGGTCTCCATCGGCCATACCTTCAACTACAACCGTGATTTCTTCATTCCCGCGGAAACCGTCGCGGCGACCGAAGACGCACGCTCGAAACTGCTTGCGGAACGGATCTGAAACGATGAGCCAAACCCAAGTCCAAGAAACAGAAAAGCCGCAGTTCTACCTCAAGGAAGAGCACCACCCGGAGCACAGCACTATGCTGGGCTTCTGGCTCTACCTGATGAGCGACTGCTTGATCTTCGCCGTTCTCTTCGCCACGCACGGTGTGGTCGGGCGCAACTACGCGGCAGGTCCCGCACCAGCCGACCTGTTCGACCTCAACCTGATCGCCATCAACACGGCGATGCTGTTGTTCTCGTCGATCACCTACGGCTTTGCCATGCTTCAGATGGAGCGCAACGCCAAGATGGAGACGCTGTTCTGGCTCGGCGTCACCGGCGTGTTCGGAGCGATCTTCCTCGCGCTCGAGCTCTATGAGTTCTACCACCTGATCCACGAGGGTGCCGGTCCGACGCGTTCGGCCTTCCTGTCCTCGTTCTTCACGCTGGTCGGCACGCACGGGCTGCACGTCACTTTCGGCATCATCTGGCTGATCACGCTGATGGTGCAGGTCAAAAAACATGGCTTGAACCCGGAAAACCGCCGCCGCCTGATGTGCCTCTCCATGTTCTGGCACTTCCTCGACGTCATCTGGATCGGCGTCTTCTCCTTCGTCTATCTGTTGGGAGTACTCGGATGAGTTCGCAGCATCCTGGCCACGAAAGCGCGTTCGAGCCTCACCACGCGCACAGCCATCCGGGCGACGCTGCCGGGCATGGTTCGCTCAAGAGCTACATGACGGGCTTCATCCTGTCGGTCATCCTGACGGCTATCCCGTTCTGGCTGGTCATGAGCGGCGCGCTCGACAGCAAGTTGCTGACCGCCGTGCTCGTCATGGGTATCGGCGTCGTCCAGATCGTCGTGCACGTTATCTACTTCCTGCACATGAACGCCCGTTCGGAAGGCGGCTGGACGCTGATGGCGCTGATCTTCACGATCATCATCGTCGGTATTGCGCTCGCCGGCTCGCTCTGGGTCATGCATCATCTCAATACCAACATGATGCCGATGACCCACGAGATGATGAAGAACATGCCCTGATCAGGGGCGGGTAGACGCGAACATGACCGGCGGCCGCGACGTGAAAGGGGAGGGTGCGAAAGCATCCTCTCGCGCCAGGTTCCTTCTGACCGGCGCGCTCCTGTTTCTCTGCGCCATCTTCGTGGCGCTCGGGACCTGGCAGATCCAGCGGCTCTTCTGGAAGCTCGATCTGATCGCTCGCGTCGATGCGCGTGTGCACGCTGACGCCGTCCCGGCCCCGTCGCGGCCGGACTGGGGCGGCATCACCCGAGAGAACGACGAATACCTTCGCGTCACGGCAACGGGTACCTTTAGCCACGACAAGTCGGTTCTGGTGCAGGCCGTAACCGAGCGGGGCGCCGGGTTCTGGGTGTTGACGCCGATGCGCCGCGAAGACGGCACGACGGTTCTCGTCAATCGTGGCTTCGTGCCCGCCGACCGGCGCGATCGGACTGCCCGCGCCGAAGGCGAAACGCCTGGGACCACCGGGATCACCGGGCTCTTGCGCATCAGCGAACCCGGCGGCGCCTTTCTTCGCTCCAACGATCCGGCTGGCGATCGCTGGTTTTCCCGCGATGTCGCGGCAATCGCCGCAGCACAAGAGCTGACGGATGTCGCGCCCTATTTCATCGACGCGGACGCGACGCCAAACCCAGGCGGCCTACCGATCGGCGGTCTCACAGTCGTCAGCTTCCGCAACAGCCATCTTGTCTACGCGCTGACGTGGTTCGCGCTGGCGGCCATGAGTGTGGGGGGCGCATACCTCGTCTTTCGAAGCCGGAAGAGGCCAAGCGCGGAATAACGATTCTCTTCGCGACGGCTGGCCGCCATTTTCGTGCACTCCTCCTGAAGTTGCTGACCTTGGGGCCGTCACTCGGCGCAGCTGAAGTTCAGTCGGCTGCGGCGCCAAAAAGTGTGATAGATAAGCCACATGGCAACGGCCGACCGCATTTTCTCCGGCAATGGTGAGTTGTGCGATTGACTCAGTACCTTCCACTTTATTAGCTGCCTCGACTGGGAGATGGGGCTAATTTTCCCGGCATATATTGGGGGTATTTATGGGGCTGCGGTGCGGAAGCGTCGCGGGCGGGAAGATTTTTTCGTCTGCATTCCAGGGTTTGTATTTCAGGACATTTTTCGCGGCGATTGGCATTCTTCTGGCTTCTGCCATTGGTGCCTCGGCGCAGGTTGTGACGATTTCGGCGAACCCGGCGACCTTCAATGCGGCTGGCGACACGATCAATTTCAGCTATGTGCTGAACCCCGGATCCTACAATATTCTCAGCATCGCGCCTGCGACCACCGCGAACAAGGGCGTCGTCGTTTCATGCCCGGCAATCCCGGGCGGCGGCACGACGTCTTCCGTGACCTGCACAGGCTCCTATCAGGTCGATTCCCTCGATGCGATGTCCGGCCAGTTTTCCGATTGGGTCACATTCACGGGCACGCGCACGGGCGGCAACTACACCGCCAACAGCAACAACATCGTCGTCAAGGCGGCCACAGGGGGACCGGTTGTCGTTGATGTCGTATCTTCCCCGAGACCGTCGCTGCCGGGCGAACAGGTTTCGGTGACGGCAACGGTATCGTCGATGGGCTGTAACGCCGGACAGTCTCCGCCTGGAAACGTGACGATCACGATCGGATCGCAGTCGACGACCCTTGGGTTGACGCCGACCGGGCCCGTCAGCACGGCATCGTCTGCGACCTTCCAGACATCGACGCTGCCCCTCGGACAGCACGCGGTTTCCGCCAGCTACGGTGGCGGCAGCGGCTGCAGCACCGGCACTGCGACCGGCGCCAGCCACTGGGTCGACACCAAACCGACGGTCGCGATCAACCAGGCAGGCTCGCAATCCGATCCCAGCGCCAAGACATCCGTTGCGTTCGATGTGGTGTTCAGCAAGTCCGTCACCGGCTTTTCCGCTGGCGACGTCCAGATTTCAGGCACGGCCGGCGCGACGACGGCGAGTGTTTCGGGATCGGGCGCCAATTACACCGTTTCGGTCAGCGGAATGACGCAGGCAGGCACGGTCGTGGCGTCCATACCCGCCGGCAAGGCCACGAGCGCGGCCGGCTTTACCAACGCCCTATCCACCAGCACCGACAATTCGGTTGCCTACGCACCGATTGCGATTTCGACTACAACGCTGCCGAACCCGGTCTACAACCAGGCCTATGCGGCGCAAACGCTAAGTGCCACCGGGGGATCGGGCACCTTGAGTTACGCAACGACCTCCGGTGCACTGCCCGCCGGCATGGCGATCTCGAGCGGCGGCGTCGTCTCCGGCACCCCAACGGCAAGCGGTCCGTTCAATTTCACAGTGACAGCGACCGATCCCGAAGGCTCGACCGCCTCGCGCGCATTCTCCATCACCATCGCTGCGCCGACGATCGCGCTCTCGCCGGCGACGCTTCCTGATCCGACCGCTGGCACCGCCTATTCACAAACCCTGGCGGCATCAGGCGGCGCAAGCCCCTACACATTCGCCGTCACGCAGAATGCCTTGCCCGCTGGCATGACGCTGGCGAACAACGGAGTGTTGTCGGGCACTGCATCGATCGGTGGCGCCGTCACCTTTACCGTTACGGCAACGGACGCCTATGGCGCGACCGGCAGCCAGGTCTTCACTGTCGACGTCGCGCCGACCGTGCCCGACGCGCCCACCATCGGTGCGGCCGTGGAGGGGGACGCCTATGCAGACGTGTCGTTCACCGCCCCGGCGTCGAACGGCGGCGCGACGATCACGGGCTATACCGTGACGTCGAACCCCGGCGGCATGACGGCCACGGATACGACGAGCCCGATCAGGGTGACTGGCCTGATCAACGGCACGAGCTATACGTTCACCGTGACCGCCACCAACAGCGCCGGGACAAGCACCGCGTCGGCCGCCTCCAATGCGGTGACGCCGCGATCCGCACAGACGATCACGTTCGCCAATCCGGGTACGCAGGCGTTCGGCACGTCGCCGACATTGACGGCGACGGCAAGCTCCAGCCTGGCTGTTGCCTTTACCTCGTCGACTGCCGGCGTGTGCACTGTGACGCCCGAGGGCGATTTGACCTTCCATCAGGCCGGCAGTTGCACCATCGCAGCCGATCAGGTGGGCAACGGAACGTACCTGGCTGCACCGACGGTCTCACAGACGTTCACGGTCGATGCCGTCGTACCCGGCGCACCGACGATCGGAACCGCAACCGCCGATGTCGCTTCGGCGTCCGTCGCCTTCACGGCGCCGGCGAGCACGGGTGGAGCGTCGATCTCTAGCTACACCGTGACGTCGAACCCGGGTGGCTTCACCGGGACGGGGTCGTCAAGCCCGGTCGTGGTGACGGGTCTCAGCAATGGGACCAGCTATACATTTACGGTGACGGCAACCAACAGTGCCGGCGCGGGGCCAGCGTCGGCGGCCTCGAACGCCGTCACGCCGCGCGCAACCCAGACGATCACCTTTGCCAATCCGGGCGCGCAGACGTTCGGGACCACGCCGACATTGACGGCATCGTCGGACGCGAGTTTGCCCGTTGCCTTCACATCCTCGACCGCAGCCGTGTGCACGATCACGCCGGGTGGTAGCATGACCTTCCACAGCGCGGGGACCTGCGCGATTGCTGCCGACCAGGGCGGCGACGGCACCTATCTGCCTGCGACGACGGTCACCCAGAGCTTTACCGTCAACGCGGTTGTTCCGGACGCCCCGACGGTGGGCACGGCTATCGCTGGCGATGGCGAGGTGTCCGTCAATTTTACCGCGCCGGTAAGCGCCGGCGGTGCATCGATCACCGGCTACACGGTCACGTCCAATCCCGGTGGTTTTGTTGGAACGGGCACGTCGAGCCCGGTCACGGTCGGCAGTCTCAGCAACGGCACCAGCTACACGTTCACGGTGACGGCGACCAACGCTGTCGGCGCGGGACCGGCCTCCAGTGCGTCGAACACGGTGACGCCCAAGGCGCCACAGACGATCACCTTCGCCAATCCCGGCCCGCAGGACTATGCAACGCCGGTGACGCTTTCGGCGAGCGCCAGTTCCGCTCTGCCGGTCACGTTCCAGTCTCTGACGACGCCCGTCTGCGTCGTCACGTCAACCGGCGATGTCACATTCCGCAATGGCGGCACCTGCACCATCGAGGTCTCGCAAGCCGGTGACAGCGCTTACCTGGCCGCGTCCAGTGTGAGCCAGTCCTTCCTCGTCTCCGCGCCGATATTCGCCTTCACGCCGGCGGCCGGCGCTTTGCCGACCGCAACCGTGGCAACGACCTACAGCCAGAGCTTCACGGCCAATGGCGGCACGGCGGCCTACAGCTACGCCTTGGCCAGCGGCGCGTTTCCGGCCGGACTTTCGCTCGACGCTGCCGGTACGCTGTCCGGCACGCCAACGGCGGACGGCAGCTTCACCTTTACGGTTCAGGCGACCGATACCCATGGCGCGACCGCAACCAGCGGCAGCTATAGCCTGGAGGTTCGCATCCAGGCGCCGATCGCCAACGCCACGACGGCAACCGTTGCCGCCAACTCGTCGGCCAACGGGATTACGCCGAACCTTACGGGCGGCACGGCCGCTTCGGTCGCTATCGCAGCGCCCCCATCGCACGGTACGGCCACGGTCGCGGGTAACACATTCAGCTATACGCCGGCGGCCGGCTTCTCCGGCGTCGACAGCTTCACCTACACGGCGGCGAATACGACCGGAACGTCCGCTGCAGCGACGGTCACGGTGACGGTGTCTCCGCCGACATTCGCCTTCACGCCGGCTGCGGGTGCGCTTGCCGGTGCGACCGTTGCAGACGCCTATGACCTGACGATCATCGCCGCCAACGGAACGGCTCCCTACACCTATGCGGTCACCGGTGGTGCACTTCCGGCCGGCTTGACGCTTGCTGCCGACGGTCGCCTGTCCGGAACGCCGACCGCCGATGGAGCGGCAACGTTCACGGTGACGGCGACCGACGCGAACAATGCGACGGGCACCGCGAACTATAGTCTCGCGGTCGCCGTCGAAGCGCCATCGGCCGGTCCGGTTGCAGCGACTGTTGCTGCGAACTCCAGCCCAAATGCTATCAGCCTCAGTCTGACCGGCGGGGCGGCAACATCTGTGGCGATCGCCACCGCGCCCGCGCATGGCACAGCTACGGCGACGGGGACAACGATCCTCTACACGCCTGATGCCGGCTATTCGGGCGCTGACAGCTTCACCTATACGGCAACGAACGCGACCGGCACGTCGGCGCCTTCAACCGTTTCCGTCACGGTCTCGCCGCCGATGCTGTTGTTGTCGCCGGCAGGCGGGGCGCTTGCCAACGGCGTGCCCGGCGTTTCCTACAGCCAGAACATCTCAGCCAGCGCCGGCACGGCCCCCTACAACTACGCGGTCTCGTCGGGTGCTCTGCCGGGCGGTCTGTCGCTCGATGCCTCAAGCGGGACGATCTCGGGACGACCTTCGGCCGATGGCGATTTCGCCTTCACCGTGACGGCGACCGATGCCAATGGCGCGACAGGCCAGGCCAGCTATCAGATCGCCGTTGCCTCCGCCAGTTTCGTCTTTACCCCGTCGGCCGGTGGGCTTCCCGACGCGATGGTCGGCGAAGCCTATTCCCAACGCGTCTCGGCGACCGGTGGCACCGGCGCGCTGGTCTACAGCCTCAAGAGCGGCGCCCTGCCGAATGGCATGGTGCTGAATATCTCCACTGGCGAATTGACCGGACCGCTCGCGGCCGATGCGGTGCCTGACAGCTATCACTTCACCATTGCTGTGACTGACAGCCGCGGCGCCAGCGGTTCGGCCGCCTATACGCTGAAACTGAACGCTCGTGCGGTGACGGTGCCCAATGTCGTCGTCGAGGTTCCGGCCGGTTCGACGCCGAAGGATGTCTATCTCAACGGTGGCGCCACCGGCGGTCCGTTCACCGACGCATCGGTTGCCTCGGTCTCGCCGCCCTTTGCCGGCACGGCCGAAATCATCGAAGGCGAGCTTGCCGCTGCCACCAGCTTCACGCCGGTCGGCTTCTATCTGAAGTTCACGCCGAACCCGTCCTATTCCGGCTCGGCGGTGGTCAGTTATACGCTCAGGAGCGCGCTAGGCTCGTCCAATATTGGCTCCGTCACCTACAAGATCGCGCTCGATCGGGAGGCTGCCGGCGAAGAGATCGACGGGCTGGTGCGCGATTTTGTGCGCAATCGCCAGAACCTGTTGTCGTCGACGGTCAAGGTGCCCGGCCTGATCGAACGGCGGCGGGCGGCGATGAGCACCGATCCGGTGACGACGGCGGTGACGCCGTCGGAAAAGGGTGCCCGCCTCGGCTTCTCCTCCAGCCTGTCGCAGATCCAGGCGGCGCGCGATGCCGCCGATGCGGCAGCAACCGGTCAAACCTTCGTGGCGACCGACCGGCCGTTCGACATCTGGGTGAACGGCAGTTTCCTGTTCCACAAGGATGAAGACGACAGAAACGACAAGTGGGGCAATTTCGCCCTGTTCTCGCTCGGCGCCGATTATCTCTTAAGCGATCGGGCGCTCATCGGCCTGTCGTTCCACTACGACTACATGACCGATCCGACCGACGCGGATGCCGAGCTTAAAGGCAACGGCTGGCTGGCCGGTCCTTATGCCTCGTTCGAGATCGGCCAGGGCGTCTTCCTCGACGCCAACCTGCTCTATGGCGGTTCGTCCAACGACATCGACACCGGCATCTTCACCGGCACGTTCGACACCACCCGCTGGATGGCGGACGTCAAGCTGACCGGCGAATGGCAACTGGATGAGGCGACGGTGCTGATGCCGAAGCTGAGAGCCGTCTACTTCAATGAAGAGACCGAGGACTACACCGTCAAGAACCCGCTCGGCGAGGTGATCGATCTCAAGGGCTTCATCGAGGAACAGGCCCGTCTCAGCATCGGCTTCGACGTCGAACGCACCCTGGAGCTAGAAAACGGGCTGATCCTGTCGCCGACAGTCGGCGCCGATGTCGGCTTTGCCTCGCTTGACGGCGAGGGTCTGTTCGGGCGGGTGTCGGCCGGGCTTGCGCTCAGCAACAACGACAACTGGGACCTCGACTTCTCGCTGCTCTTCAACATCGAGGGCGACGGTTCGAAGTCGGCCGGTGCCAAGGTCGGCGCCCGCGTCCGGTTCTGATCGCGCGCAACCGGTTCGGGCAGGCAGGCTGCCCGAATCGGCGCTCCACCGCTGCCTTTCCGCTCCCGGATATGCACCGGTCCATGTGCGTTCTGACCGTTTAAATCGCGTTGGAAAGATTACGGGCTTCCGTCAAACATTAAAGATGAGTAATAGAGGAAGGAATTAGCCGGAGGCGTCGCCTCATCCTAGAGCATTGGATACGCCTAGATGTCGTTTCAACCGCGGATGCAGAACAAAATTTCCGGGTTCAAGGTGATCGGCGGGCTCCACCGGCGGGAATGGAACGGGATCATCGCCGACGTCTGGGACGTCGAATGCGAGGCGAGGGCAGGTGGCCACTACCTCTCGGATGATCCGCGCATGTTCATCGTGCTCGACGCTGAAGGCGGTAGCCGTTGCAACGTCAGACTTTCGCCCGATGGGCGCGGCGCGGTCGAGAACGAGCGCCAGCAGGCGCTTTCCTATATCCCGGCGGGCATGGAAATCTGGGCGGACATGGTCGATGTCAGGCGTATCCGCCACCTCGACCTGCATTTCAATCTCGAGGTTCTCGGCCGACGGCTGGAGGAGGAGCTCGATGCGGGGCGATGCGACACGCCACGGCTGATGTTTTACGACGAACGCTTCCTGCAGCTTGCACAGCTGATCGCCGCCGAGTGCCTCAATCCGCAGCCCTTGCACGATCTCTACGGCGATGGCCTGACGGTCGCATTGTTCATCGACCTGATGAAGCTTAATCGCAGCGATGCCCGCAAACGCAGCGCGCTTGCCACCTGGCAACTCCGCCGGGCGGTCGAATACATCGACGAGAACTGGGGGCGCAACATCCGCCTGGAGGAGCTGGCGTCCCTTGCCGGACTGTCGCAGTCGCACTTCAGTCACGCCTTCAAGGCGTCGACCGGCATGGCACCGCACCAGTGGCAGACCAATGCGCGGGTTGAAAGAGCCAAGCAACTGTTGCTGAAGAACGAGGCGTCGCTGACGACGGTTGCGGCCGAGACCGGCTTCTCCGACCAGGCGCACTTCACCCGGGTCTTCCGCAAGGTCGTGGGCGCGACGCCTGCGTCTTGGAAACGCAGCCGATTGAGCTGAGCAAGTTCCATCTTGAAGGGCGGTTGTTCGCATCAAATAGCCCAGAAACGTTCAATTTCCGCTGATCGCGACAAGAGCCACCGCAATAGTTGATATAAACACTCACCTTATTAGAGGGTGTAAGCCGCGCCGCCTGTAAGGCACTGCGGTGGTTCGGGTGAGATGGCAGACAGATGATGGTAAGAGGTAAGGCAGTACGGCTGACGGAGTGGCTGGCAAGCGGGGTCGCCGCCATTGCGGTTCTGGCCACCGGCGCGGCAATGGCGCAGGATGCGCCGGCGACAAGGCTGGAAACGATCGAGGCGACCGGCGCGAGGACGGAGAACGACGCCACAGGTCCGGTCGACGGCTATGTCGCCAAGGCGACGACGACCGGCTCGAAATCCGCAACTCCGATCGCTGAGATCCCGCAGAGCGTTTCCGTCGTCGGACGCGAGGAGCTTGACGACCGCGGCGTCGTCAACAAGGTCGACGAAGCGCTGCGCTACACGCCGGGCGTGATGGCCGAGCCCTTCGGCGTCGATCCGGATACCGACTGGTTCTACATCCGCGGCTTCGACGCGACGCAGACCGGCGTGTTCCTCGACGGCCTCAACCTCTTTTCCTACGGCTTTGGCGGGTTCCAGATCGATCCCTTCATGCTGGAACGTGTCGAGGTGCTGAAAGGTCCGGCTTCGGTGCTTTATGGCGGCGCCAATCCGGGCGGGATCGTCAGCCTCATCAGCAAGCGGCCGACGGGGGAAAACTCCGCCTATGTCGAGACCGGCATCAACAACAACGGCAATGCCTTCCTCGGGATTGACGTGAACCGGCAGCTGGACGACGCAATCAACTATCGCGTCACCGGCAAGATCTCAGGTGGCGACAACTATGTGGACCATTCGGAGGATCTGCGCGGCTTCATCCTGCCGCAGATCACTTATCAACCCGACGATGCGACCAGCTTGACCGTCTACGGCCTGCTGCAGGGCCTCGACCAGGTTCATACCGGTGGCGGCTTCCTGCCCTATGTCGGCTCGGTCGTCGATGCGCCCTTCGGCAAGATCGACCGCAAGGCCTTCTTTGGCGAGCCGGACATCGATACCGGAACTTATGTACAGCAGATGCTCGGCTACGAATTCAAGCACGAGTTCGACAGCGGCTGGCAGTTCAGTCAGAACCTTCGCTACGGTCATCTCTACAAGCACGAGAACGGGCCTTACACCTACGGCTACTACGATCCGAGCCTTCCTTTTCCGGTTTCGAACACGCCGGCGACCCCGGACAACCTGCTTTATCGCCTCGGCTTCGAGGCGACGTCGAAGGTCGATGCGTTCGCCGTCGACAACCGGCTCGAAGGCGAGTTCGAGACGGGAGCGCTCGAGCATACGCTGCTCGTCGGCCTCGACTACAAGTTCTTCCGGCTGGACCACGTCCAGGCGTCGTCGGCGGGAACGCCGATCAGCGCAACTGATCCGGTCTATGGCGCGCCGCAACCCGCGAACGCCATCTACATCAACCAGGTGATCACACAGCAGCAGATCGGCGTCTACGCGCAGGACCAGATCCGCTTTGGCGACGGCTGGCTCGTCACGCTCAACGGCCGTTACGACTATGTCGACACCAAGACCGACAACGGGCCGACCTTCTGGGCGCCGACCCAGAATTCGAGTTTCGACTACAGCGAAGGCGCGCTTAGCGGCCGCGCCGGCCTTGCCTATGAATTCGACAACGGCCTCACCCCTTACGTCAGCGCCGCGACCTTCTTCAATCCGGTCGTGGCGGTAACGGCGACCGGCAACACCAAGCCGGAAGAGGGTGAGCAGTTCGAGGCCGGGATCAAGTACGAACCGACCTTTTTTGATGGCGTGCTGACGGCGTCCATCTACCAGCTGACCAAGCGCAACGCTCTCGTCACCGATCCGCTGACCAGCATCTCCACCCAGACCGGCGAAGTGCGTTCCCGCGGCATCGAGTTTGAGGGCAAGGTCAATCTCGACGAAAGCTGGAAGCTGATTGCGGGCCTCGATTTCATGGATATCGAGGTGACCGAGGACGCAAACCGTGCGCTGATCGGCAAGTCGCCCTATCTCGTCCCCGATACGCAGGCTTCGCTGTGGCTCGACTACACGGTGCAGCAGGGCGCGCTGGAAGGCCTCAGCCTCGGCGCCGGCGTGCGCTATCGCGGCGAGAGCTGGGCGGACAAGGAAAATACCGCGAAGGTGCCGGCGTCGACCGTCTTCGACGCAGCACTGCGCTACGAGAAGGACGGCTGGGGCGCTGCCCTCAATGTCACCAACCTGTTCGACAAGCACTATGTCAGCGGCTGCAATGGCCTGCTTGTTTGCGGATATGGCGATGCGCGTACGGTCACGTTGAAGCTCAGCAAGACCTGGTGAGATCGTTCGGCTGATCGATGACCTGCTAAAGCAAACAGGGCGCTCGACCCGTGCCGGGGAGCGCCCTGTTTTTAACCCGGAGTGCCGCTATCGCACGCCAAAGGCGCCGACGGCTGAGAGCTCTCGAAACGGGTAGTGGCCTTTAAATAGTGAGACCCGCCGCCTTTTCAAGGGCGAGAGCCCCCTTGGAGCGAATTACTTCGCGCCGATTGCAGCAAGGCCTGCTGTCGCGCAGTTTGCGTCAACGTCGCCCGACGGCGCACCGCCGACACCGATGCCGCCGACGAGCGCCTTGCCGAACTTGATCGGCACGCCGCCGGCCTGGATGACCATGCGTGCGTCCATGTCGCGGAGACCTTCATTGGCGGGCTTGGAAGCGATGAATTCGCCGAGGCCAGCCGTGTCGCGCCCCATGGCCGCCGAGGTGAAGGCCTTGCCCTGGGCGCTGTTTCCGGTGTGCGGACCGGAATTGTCGGCCTTCAGCAGCACCTTGGTCGAACCGTCCCGTGCAACGACCGCGACGCTGACATTGTGGCCTTCGGCGGCGCATGCCTTCAGCGCTGCGCCGGCCGCCTTGACGGCCATGTCGAGCGGCAGGTAGGCGGCGGTCGGAAGCTCCTGGGCGGTGGCGGCAACGGGAGCGAGAAGAGCTGCTGCAAGTACGATATTGCGGATCATCAATGGGTTCCTTTCCTGTTGATATGGAAAGGTTATTGCGGGACGCCGCCCATCGATATTCGTAGCTCTTCCATCACCATCCGTAGTTCTACGGAGTTTGCGTCCCTTCGAGCCAGATGCGGGTCATCTCCGCCTGCGAGGTGCTGCCGAGCTTGGCGCCGATCGCCGCGCGATGGCTTTCCACCGTTCGCGGCGAGAGGCCGAGCCCCTCGGCGATCTGGCGGGTGGTGAAACCTGCAGCGATGCGATCGAGAACCTCGCGCTCACGCTGCGTGAGCGCTGCCAACAGAGCAAGAGTTTCCGCCTTTTCCGCCCGTGCCTGCATCGTACGCACCAGTATTTCCTGCCCCTTGTGGATCGCGTCGATCAGGTCCTCTTCGTCTATGGGCTTGGAGAGAAAGTCGATGGCGCCGTTGCGGAAGGCGCGCCGGCAAGCTTCGATATCGCCATGGCCGGAAATGACGATTGTCGGCCAGTCCACGCCATTTTCGCGGAGCTTTTCCTGCAGCTTCAGCCCGGAGATCGCCGGCATGCGGATGTCGAGGATCAGGCAACCCGGCTCAAGGCGCGACAATTGCCCGAGAAAAGCCTGCGGATCGGCGAAGGGGATGACCTTGATGCCGACCGTCGAGAGCAGCAGGCCGAGCGCGCGGCGGACCGCATCGTCGTCGTCGACGAGATAGACGGGAACGGTCATTGTGTCTCTTCCAGACGGGCTCGCGCCTTGGGCAGTGTCACCCGGAAGGTGGCGCCCTCGTCGCCGGCCACCAATGTAATCTCGCCGCCGACGCGTTCCACCAGGCGTTGGCTGAGGGCGAGGCCAAGTCCCGTGCCGCCCGCCCGCGTCGTCATGAACGGGGTGAAAAGGCGCGGGCGCAAGGCTTCGGGAATACCTGGGCCATTGTCGACGACATCGAAAACCACCATGGAGTCTTCTTGCCTCAAGGTCACGACCACGCCGGGCGCTTCGCCTGCGTGACCGTCAAGTGCTTCCATCGCATTACGCACCAGATTGAAGGCTACCTGCTCGATTTCGACCGGGTCGCCTGTCACGATCACCGGCGTTTCCGGCAGGTGGAACTCCAGCAGGATGCTGCGGGACCGGGCGTCCTGCTCCAGCAGCGCCTCGACATTGCCGAGCGCTCGGCGCAGGTCGAATGCACTCACAGGTACCGCATTCGGCTGCGACCAGTTGCGGAACCGCTCCAGAATACCGGAAGCCCGGCGCGCCTGACTGACGGTATCGTCGAGCACGGAGGCGAGGGCAGCGTGGTTCCCCTGGTTGAGGAGGCGACGCCCGGCTTGAGCCTGCGCGAGGATTGCGGTCAAGGGTTGGTTCAACTCGTGGGCCATGCCGCTTGCCATCTCTCCAAGCGCATTGACCCGTGAGGCATGGCTAAGCCGCGAATCGAGCGCGCTCAGCCGTGCCTGCTGTTCCGCCGCGCGGGTTCGCGCCCGTTGGCGCAAGGCCGCCAAGCCTGCGAGATAGGCGAGCGTCAGGGCGACGAACGTCAGGCCAGTCTGTAGGGGCGGAAACATATCGGAGAGACCGATATCCATACCGGTTTCGAGCAAGAGCGGTTGTGACGCGCTGCTGAGCGGCCTGGAGAAGCGGATGGCATTGGGCAGCGTGGCCGGCTGAAGCAGATTGTGCCCGTCCGGCAGCGAAAGCCGGCCGGCCGTGCTCGATCGGGACCAGAAAGGCCCGCCATCGCCGATCAGCTTGCCGGCATCGATGGCGAGCATCAACCCGTAGCGCGCCTCGTTCGTGTTGGGGCTGCGCTTGACCATCATGTAATGATCGGGGCGCTGCGGATGCGGCAGAAGCGCAATCCGGCCGTCGGAAGCTTTGGCCGCCGCACGAATGCGCTTGGCCGTCGCCGCATCCAGCGGACCGGTCCCGATCGTCTCTGTCTCCGGATCAAGCGAGACAAGCTGGACTTCATCAATGCGCGGATAGAAGCGGGTAATCGTGCGCGCGACATCCAGGAAGAGATCGTGACGGCGCCCTTCGGACGCAACCGCCACGGCCGAAAGCGCCGTCAAATGGGCATCGTGCTGATCGGCGCGCTGGGAGGCCAGCCCATGGAGCACGGTACTTTCCTGCTCCAGTTCGGCAACGAGGGACTGTCGCTCACGAGCGCCGAGAGCCACGGCCCCGACAAGCAGGAGGAGACACCAAAGGGCAGCAAGAAAAAAGGGCCGCTCAAGAAACGGACGGTTGTTCGGTAACATTGATCATTCTTGTCATTTGCAGGCTTTCTTGCACAGCCTTCCATTGCTGCTGTCCGGCTGCGCGGGGCGCCTGCCGGGGAAAATACGGTCCCGACGACAGAAAATCCAGAGCGCGTCGCGCGGCGCTACCCCGAAGGATCGCCAAGCACGGCCGGCCGTTTCAGCCCGGCTTGCGCGCGATCACGAGCTTCGCCTTGAGGATCTGCACGACCTCGTTGCGCTGGTTGATCGTCTGGCTGACGACGACGGCGATGCCGCGGTCGGGTTTCGAGCGCGAGGGAATGATCTCGACCACCTCGCTTTCGACACGCAGGGTATCGCCGGGCCGCGTCGGGGCCGGCCAAGTGATGTCTCCGCCCGCGCCGATTAGGCCACCGGCGAAAGGCAGGCCGGTCTCCACGTTCAGCCGCATCGTGATCGCCGCCGTGTGCCACCCGCTTGCGGCCAGGCCCTTGAAGAGCGTGTCACTGGCGGCCGCCTCGTCCAGATGAAACGGCTGCGGGTCGAACTGTGCGGCAAAAGTCTTGATCTGCGCCTCGTCGACCGTATGCGTCGCGCTGGTAAAGCGTTGTCCGACGTGAAGATCCTCCAGATAGAGACGATCCGGTCTGGAACCTTGCATGGGCCTTCCTCCTTCCATCGTATCTTCGAATTAGTGTGCGCCACCCGCGCCGGCGCCGCCGAGTTGGATCTTGCGGGTGAAGAGCAGCGCGATGGCTGCAAGCGCCAGCACGATCCCGATCACCGCGAAGGTATCACTGAAACCGAGGATCAGCGCCTGCCGGCGAACCGTAGCACCGATCACGGCGATCGCCTTGTGCTGTGCGACGGCGGCATCGGTGACGCCATGGGCCATGAAATGCCGCGTCAGATCGCCGATCCGGTCGCGGACTTCGTCGCGATAGACGGTCACCGACTGGCCGATGATGTTTGAGTGAAACTGCTCACGCTTGGTCAGCACCGTCGCAAGGGTGGCCGTGCCGACGGCGCCGCCGAGATTGCGCAGCATGTTCGACAGGCCCGAGGCGGCTGCCGCGTCGTTCGGGGCGATACGGGCGGTGGTGATCACCGTGATCGGCGTCAGCACCAGCGCCTGACCGATGGCGCGTACGATATTCGGGACGAAGAACTGGTCGCCGGCACTGTCGAGCGACAGCGTCGTGTTCATGAAACAGCTGGCCGCGAAGATGCTGATGCCGACGAAACCGATATAGCGCACGTCGAACCGCTTCATCAGCGCCGGCACGAGCGGGATGATGAGAAGCTGCGGCAGCCCGGTCCAGGCAAGCACGAGGCCAATCTGCTCGGCATTGTAGCGCTGCACCTGGCCGAGATACTGCGGCAGGATGTAGACCGTGCCGAACAGGGCGACGCCGACAAGCACGTTGACGAGAACGCCGACCCCGAAATTGCGCTGCTTGAGCAGGCGCAATTGCACCAGCGGCTTTTCGACCTTGAGCTCTATGATGATGAAGGCGATCAGGAACACGGCCGCCGTCAAAGCGAGCTTGACGATGAACGGCGATTGGAACCAGTCGTCCTTGTTGCCTTCCTCCAGAACCGTCTGCAGCGCCGAAAGGCCGATGGCCATGGTAATAATGCCGGCCCAATCGCCCTCCTTGAGCAGGGACAATTGCATCGGCTTCTTCTCAAGGGTGAAGTAGAGCGCAATTACCATCACCAGGCTCGGCGGGGCGTTGACGAAGAAGATCGACTGCCAGCCATAATTCTCGGTGAGATAGCCGCCGATCGTCGGGCCAATCGCCGGGGCGAAGGTGACCGAGAGCGCAAACAGCGCCAGGCCGAGCGGCTGCTGCGCTTTGGGCAGGCGGGTCAACACCATGGTGAAGGCCATCGGAATGAGCACGCCGCCGGCAAAACCCTGCAGACCGCGCAGCGCAATCATCGAGCCTAGATCATGGGCAAACGCACAGGCCGCCGAAAACAGCGGAAACAGGACGGCGTTCGCCAGCATGTAGCGCCGGAACGAGAACACGCGGCTCAAATAATCGGTGAGCGGGATCACGACGATTTCGCCGATGAGATACGAGGTCGATATCCAGGCGCCGTTGTCGACGCCGGTACCGATGCCGCCTTCGATATCGAGCAGTGAGGCGTTGGTGATCTGGATGTTGAGGATCGCCATGAAGGCGCCGATCAGGCCGGCAAGAACGGAAATCCAGGCCGTCGTACTTGCCTTGTCGGGCGACGTTGCTGCGGGCTCACGCACGCCGGGCGAAACCATGGGCATCGTGGTGGTGGACATTGCATCCTCCTGCCAGCCCTTAAAGCTGGGAACGGCGCCTGAGCGTCCTTCAGTTTATGCTTGCCGACACGGCGGCCACCGCCGTTCCTGCGGTTCGGGTGTCGATCGTCGGGTAGACGGACATGCCGGGCCGCAGCACCACGTCGAGCGGACTGTCGCGATTGATCACGATCTTGACGGGGATGCGCTGCACCACCTTGGTGAAGTTTCCCGTCGCATTGTCGGGCGGCAGCAGCGCAAATTCCTGGCCGCTTGCCGGCGAGATGCTGTCGACGTGGCCCTCGAAGACCTGGCCCGGGAAGGTGTCCACCTCTATCGCCACGGTCTGGCCGGGAACGACATCGGCAAGCTGTGTTTCCTTGTAGTTGGCAACGATGTAGGCCGCGTGCGTGGGCACGACTGCCATCAGCTGTGTCCCGGCCTGCACATATTGACCGACGCGCAAGGTGCGGTTGCCGATCACGCCGTCGATCGGTGCTGCGAGCGCGGTGTAGGAGAGGTTGAGCTCGGCCTGATGATCGGCCGCCTTCGCGCTGTCGAGCGCGGCCTTTGCTTGTGCGACTTCGGCTTTGATCACGTCGAGCTGCTTGACCGCGCTTGCGAGCGCTGCCGTGTCGCGCGTCACCGCGGCCCTTGCGGCGGCAATGCGTGAGGCCGCCTGTTGCGCGTTCTGCAGGGTACCGAAGCCTTGCCTTGCGAGCTTCGAATAGCGCCTGTCGTCCTGCTCGGCGAAGGTTTGGTCGGCCTTGTCGGCCTCGACCGTCGCCTTGGCCGAATCGATCACGGATTGCTGTGCGATGAGAGCCGATTGCTTGTTTGCGATATTGGCCTCGGCGGCTTCGACGCCGGCCCTGGTCTGTTCGAGGCTGACTGTGAAGTCCCGATCGTCGATGCGGGCGAGAACCTGTCCGGCCTTGACCTGCTGGTTGTCGGTGACCAGCACCTCGGCGATATGGCCCGAGACCTTTGGGGCAATGGTCGTGCTATCGGCCTTCACATAGGCGTCGTCGGTCGACACCTCGAAGCGACCCGTCGTCCAGTAGGCCCAACCGAAATCGGTCGCGCCGGCGACGGCGGCGATGGCAACGGATGCGAAAAGCACATTGCGAAGCCAGCGCCTGCGGGTTCCGATAGCGTTCGTGGCGATCACAGTCGGGATGACAGGCAGCGTCCGCTGTGCCTCCACGCCGGGCACGGCCTCCATCGATTTCATAGGCTGGGCATTTTCGATGCTGAATGACTGCTGGCTCATTTCCGGTTCCTTTCACCGGTGCGGCGCGCGTCGAAATGAACGGTTGGCCAAATAAGGAAACTTTATGCTTTCCAAAATATTCGCGCCGCCGATTGCTGTCAAACGAATTTGGAAAGTTTGGCCGTTCCATAATCTGAGCTGTCACCCAGGTAACATGATTACGAGGCGTTCGCGATCGACGGCGCCCGCGCCATCTTCAGTTGGCCGAACATGACCGCTATCTCAATGCGGCTACCGGGGCGCATATTCCGCGTGAACCTCACGACCCGGTTCTGAGGTATTTGTCACGCCAAGCCCTTAAAGCCCGGCCTGTCGCATCTCGCTTGCCAGAAACTCGGTGAAGGCCTTCACCTTCGGCAGCAACAGCCGATTGGTAGGATAGACCGCGTAGATGCCGCGTTCGGCGAGCTTGTGACCAGGCAGCACCTGGCAGAGCTTGCCCTCGGCAAGCAACGGCGTGGCGATGAAGGAGGGCAACACGCCAATGCCGATGCCCGCCTGAATCATTTCGCTGAGCATCAGGCTGTTGTCGGCGACGAAACGTGCCGGCAGGTCGATCATGACGGCGCCGTCAGGCCCTTCCAGCCTCCAGCTGCCGGGCTGGTCGGCCAGGCGATAGGTGAGGCAATGGTGGCTCTTGAGATCGGCAACGGTCGCGGGCGTGCCATTGTCTGCGAGATAGGCCGGGGCGGCGCAGATGACTTGGCCAATGTCGCCGAGCCGCCGGGCGATCAGCGATGAATCCGTCAGAGCCGCGCGCACCCGGATGGAAACGTCAAAGCCTTCCGAAACGACGTTGAGCACGTGGTCGTCGAGCGTCATGTCGACCTTCAATTGCGGATGAAGTGTCATGAAGCGCGCGAGCATCGGCGCAAGCACGGTCAATCCGAAGGAGAGGGGCGCATTGAGCCGGAGCCGGCCGTTGATCTCGCCGGCCTCGCCGGAGGTGGTGCGCTCCAGATGATCGAGCTCGTCGAGAAGCCGGCAGCATTCGGAAAAATAGGCGCGTCCGTTTTCCGACAGGCTCATGCGCCGGGTCGTGCGCACGATGAGCACGGCCCCGAGCCGTTCTTCCAGTTGCCGGACCTGCTTGCTGATCGACGCGTTCGACTGTCCGAGCTCCTCCGCCGCCTTGTTGAAGCTCTGAAGTTCGATGACGCGGCGGAACGAACGCATGGCGGCCAGCAGATCCATATTTTCTCCAGAGTAAATTATATTTTCAATTCATCGCTGATTATTCTCTTCAGCGCCAGCAATAAGGTGAGCCCAGCTTCCTGATATCGCGGGAAGACCAGAAGAAGGAGTTCATCATGTTCAACACCGCAGTCCTGGAGCGTGTCTTGGTCGCTTCTCTCGTCGCCAGCCTCGTCGGCGGCCCGGCCTTCGCGCAGGAGGTCGGCAAGAGCCCGTGGGGGCCGAAGGACGAGATCGGGCGCCTCAACCTCATCACGCCGGATTCCCGCGCCGCCATTTTGTCGCGGATCGAGGGGAGCAAGTCCTACGACCTCGCGGTCGAGTATTTCATCGGCATGCCCAGCTGGGAGGCGGCCGGGGACCCGCCCTACCAGATGTGGATGACGCACACGCCGAATGGCACTCTGGTCTCCGATCCGATGAAGGTCGGCAAGGAGATGAACGCCCATGTCAGCTACACCGGCTCGGCGGTTTCTATGTATGCCCACATGGGTACCCACATTGACGCGCTCAATCACTTCGGCCTGAACGGCAAGATCTGGAATGGCTATGCCGCTGCCGATCACCTCGGGGACCAGGGTTGGACCATCACCGGCGCCGAAAAGCTGCCGCCGATCGTCGCGCGCGGCGTGATGATCGACGTCGCGGCAGCCAAAGGCATGCAGATGCTGCCCGACAACTACCGGATCACGCGCAAGGATCTCGAAGACGCGCTGAAAAGCCAGGGCGTGACGCTGGCGGAGGGCGATGTCGCCTTGATCCGCACGGGTCGCATGCAGAACTACGAAGACAAGTCCGCCTATATGAGCAACCCTCCCGGCCTCAGCATCGACGCGGCAAAGTTCCTCGTCGAGGACGGCGGCGCCATGGTGGTGGGCGCAGATAACCTGAGCTTCGAAGCCTTCCCGGCCGAAACGGAAAACAACTACATTCCCGTTCACACCTACCTGCTCGCGCAGCAAGGCGCTCCGATCATTGAGCTCATCAATCTCGAAAAACTGTCCAAGGACAGGGTCTACGAGTTTGCCTTCGTCGGCGCGTCGTTGAAGTTCCGTGGCGCCGACGCAGCTCCGATCCGGCCGGTCGCCTTCCCGTTGCGATAGGCGGATGCCGTTAGACCATAATCGGCTGACCCGAGTGCCGCGGGATTGACCCCACGGCACTCGCCGTTTCCGCAACAAACGCCGCCCGATATCCCTGCCGCAGGGCGACGTCCGTACACGAAAAATCTTGACATTGCACGAAAATGCACGAAATTGCCCGACCGCATCACAGCCATTATCAATGGAGGGCAGCATGAGCATTGCACACCGAATTCAAGTGGAAGGCGTCACTATTCTCTCGGACGATTGGTACGTCCTGAAGAAGACCACCTTTTCCTTTCTGCGCGGCGACGGGAGCTGGCAGCGGCAGTCACGGGAAACCTACGATCGCGGCAACGGCGCGACGATCCTGCTCTACGATCCGGTCCGCCGCACCGTGATCCTGACCCGACAGTTTCGCTACCCAGCCTTCGTCAACGGCCATGACGATCTGCTCGTCGAGGCGCCGGCGGGACTGCTCGACAACGCCGAACCGGAAGCGCGCATCCGCGCGGAAACGGAGGAGGAGACGGGCTTTCGCGTGCGCGACGTGCGACAGGTGTTCGACGCCTTCATGAGCCCAGGCTCGGTGACCGAGCGCCTGCATTTCTTCGTTGGCGAGTACCAGCCCGGCGACCGCACATCCCAGGGCGGCGGTAACGAAGACGAAGGCGAGGATATCGCAGTTCTCGAACTTGGCATAGACGAGGCGCTTGCCATGATCCGCTCTGGCGCCATCCGCGATGGCAAGACGATCATGCTTCTGCAGTACGCCGCCTTGAACCTGTTCTCCAACCGAGTACCGGTCGGCAGCGTTGCAGATTGAGGCTGCGGCGCCCACCCGCCTCTGGGTCGGCGTCGATGACCCGGTTTTCCGACGGCTGTCGAAAATGCTCAGCAACGTCAGCCGGTGACCGCACCTTCGCTGGCCGGGCGCACCAGGGCCGCATACTTTGCCAGCACGCCGCGCCGATAACGCGGCACAGGCTGGCGCCACAACGCCCGCCGTCGGGCGATCTCGTCTACCGGCAGGTTAAGCTGCAGGAGCCGCTTGCCAGCGTCGATTGTGATCTGGTCACCATCCTCGACGAGGGCGATCGTTCCGCCTTCGAACGCTTCCGGGGAGACATGGCCGACGACCATGCCCCATGTGCCACCGGAAAACCGCCCGTCGGTGACAAGGCCGACGCTCTCGCCGAGACCGCGCCCGATGATCGCCGATGTGGGAGCGAGCATTTCCGGCATGCCCGGTCCGCCCTTCGGGCCGAGATAACGAAGGACGAGGATATCACCTGGCCTTATTGTGTCGGAGAGAATGGCATCCATGGCGGACTGCTCGTCCTCAAAGACCCGCGCCGGACCGGTCATGACGGGGCGCTTGAGCCCGCTGATCTTCGCAACCGCCCCGCCTTCGGCGAGATTGCCATTGAGGATCGCGAGATGTCCTTCGCGATAAAGAGGTGCACTGAGCGGCCGGATGACCTCCTGCTCTGCGGTGGGCCTATCCGGCACGTGCGAGAGTTCCTCTCCGATTGTCCTGCCGGTTATCGTAAGACAATCACCGTAGAGCAGGCCCGCGTTCAACAGGAGTTTCAGTACCTGCGGCACGCCCCCGGCCTTGTGAAGGTCGACGGCCATATAGCGGCCGGACGGCTTCAGGTCGCAGATCACCGGAACCTGGCGACGCACGCGCTCGAAATCCTCCAACGTCCAGTCGACCTCAGCCGCATGCGCGATCGCCAGGTAGTGCAGCACGGCGTTCGTCGAGCCACCCGTCGCCATGACGAGTGTGACTGCGTTTTCAATCGATTGCCGCGTGACGATGTCGCGCGGCCTGATGCCCTTCTTCACGGCATCCACCAGGACGCGTGCCGATTCGACGGTGCTGTCGATCTTCTCCCGGTCGGGATTGGCCATGTTCGACGAGTAGAGCAGGGACATGCCCAGGGCTTCAAACGAGGAACTCATCGTGTTGGCCGTGTACATGCCGCCGCAGGATCCGGTCGTCGGACAGGCATTTCGCTCTATGCCTTCGAAATCCTCCGCGCTCATCTGGCCTGCCATGTAGGCGCCGACGGCCTCGAATGCCGAAACGACCGAGAGGCTCTGCCCCTTCCAGAGACCGGGCTTTATCGTGCCGCCATAGACATAGATGGCCGGGACATTGGCGCGGAGAATGCCGATCATGCCGCCCGGCATGTTCTTATCGCAGCCGCCGAGCACCAGAACGCCGTCCATCCATTGACCCTGCACCGTCGTCTCGACGCAGTCGGCAATTACCTCACGCGAGACGAGGGAGTATTTCATGCCCTCTGTCCCCATGGACATGCCGTCCGAAATCGTCGGCGTCCCGAATATCTGTGGGTTGGCTCCAGCAGCCTTGATCGCGGCTACGGCCGCGTCCGCGAGTGGCTGCAGCCCGGCATTGCAGGGCGTGATCGTCGAGTGGCCATTGGCAATGCCAATCATCGGCTTGGCGAAATCGGCCTTCTTGTATCCGAGCGCATAATACATTGCCCGGTTCGGCGAACGCGCGACGCCTTCTGTAATCTGTCTGGATCGTTGGTTGTGCATCTTGGCCTCCCGAAATCGAGACCAACCTACTGGCGCGCAAAAGAGTTGTGAAATATATTTATGACGCCAATTTAGGTCTCTGGACATATTAATGAGCAACATGGACCTGAGACAGATTCGCCAGTTCGTGGCGGTTGCCGAGGAACTTCATTTCGGCCGCGCCGCCGAACGCCTCAACATGACGCAACCGCCGCTCAGTCAAGCGATCCAGGCGCTGGAAAGAGAACTCGGATTGCGGCTTTTCGATCGCACCAAACGCGAGGTGAAACTCACGCCCGTCGGCGAGCAATGGTTTGTGCATGCCCGACGCGTTCTGGCAGAGGCGACAGCGCTGCCTGATATCGCGAGAAAGCTTGCACGCGGCGAAATGGGGCTCCTGCGCCTGTCCTTCGTCAGTACTGTCGACTATAGCCTGCTGCCAGCAGCCGTCGGTCGCTTTCGGGCTGCCTATCCAAACGTCGAGCTCTCTCTGCGCGAAGCGACAAGCGACGTGCAGATCGATGCCCTGCTGAGGAGCGAAGTCGATGTCGGCATCGTCATCGCTCCGCCATCCAGTTCGCTGAGCCAAACCCTGAGCTATCGCCCGATCCTTCGCGAACCGCTGATTGCCGCGGTCCCGTCATCCTGGATAGACGAAGGGCGCGACGGCTTCTGCGAGGGGATACTCGAACCTGCCGCGTTCTTCGCCGCGCCACTGATCCTCTTTCCACGGCGGTCCGCGCCGATCTTTCACGACCTTGTTTCGGGCTACTTCGCCGAGCATCGCTCAGCCTTCTCCGTCTTCCAGGAGGCTATACAGATGCAGACGATCATCGGACTGGTGGGCTCCGGGATGGGTGTCGCACTGGTTCCGCAGTCCATGACCAGGCTGCAGCGAGACGGGGTGACCTATCTGCCGCTTTCCGGGCGCGTCCCGACAGTTGAAACTGGCTTGCTTTGGCGCACCAATGATCGGAACGCGGCATGCGCAAACTTTCTCGCTGTCGCCAATGCGTCGGTTCATCAGCCTGCGCAAGCGCTGTAACCGACAGGTGGATCCTGCGAAGGACGCAATTCGCGAATGCGAGGCGATGTATGCGCCTCCTCACCTCGCTAACTTGCTTCGGCGGATATCCATGCCGCTCCTGTCTGACCGTGGTGGAAACCATTGGAAAACGGCCTGTTTGGGTAAACGCCGCCAAGATCCGCCTGTGCTTCACGTGGCCAGCATCGCCCGGCGATGACATCGTCGAAGATGCGGGCCACGGCCGCCATGTCGCAATCCTGCGGCGACAGCCGAACGCGGGAAACGCCGGCGGCGGCAAGCTCTGGCAGTTCCTGCAGCAGCACCTGGCAGGTGTGCGACATGGTCTGTACGCCGTTCAGCGCCAGAAAAGGCTGGCTGTCGAGGGTCTCGACGGTCAGGCCGTCAGGGTCTTCGCCGCAGATGAACTGGCAATTGTCCTTGATCAGCCCCTTGGAGCGGGCATGGGCGCAACGCGCCGAAATCGCCAGCGGTACGCGGCCGAACGCGAAGACCTCGAAGGCGACCCCCGGACTTTCCTCGATAATGCCGCGCACCGACGTCATCGGCAGTTCTGGCGGCAGACAGATGCTCATCGCGCCCCTCGAGGCCAAGAGCCGGGCAGTCGCGCCGTTATAGACGTTGACCAGCGGCCCGATAGAATGCGGCTTGCCGGCAAGCAGGTGCAGCGCGGATAGGTCATTGACCTCGATCGGATGGGCGCTGTAACGCACCAGCCCGCGCACCAACTGGCTTTCACGTTCCAGCGTCACCAGCGCGAGCGAGGCGAGGCTCACCTGCTTGCCGGCATTCTCCAGCCGTTCGATGACCTCGCCGACATGGGGCTCGATGAAATGCAGCCGCTTCGAGCAGACGGCCTCGCCGATCGTGACGTGGGCGATCGGCGCTTCGTCAGCGATGCGGAAATAGAAATCGCGCCATTTGGGGCCATCCCAGAGATAGTAGACCGGGCCGAGGCTCAGGACGGGCTTGGATGGGCTTGTCGATATGGTCATGGGCCGATTACCTCCAGCGCTTTTCGTAGGCGCCTGTTGTCGTCTTCTGGCCTTCGCTGAGCGCCTTCAGCCGCGACACCAATGCGGGCCGCTCGGTGGCGCTGGCGGTCAGCGCCCGCCGCATCACTGACACGACCTCGGCGACATAGGCCTTGCCGCGCTGCCGGCCCTCGATCTTCAGCGCGCTGACGCCGGCGCTGCGCAGGGCATCGATATGGTCCATGACGTCGAGTGAAACCGGGTCCTCGAAGGCGTAGCCGCGGTCCTCCGCAATGTCGAAGCGCCCCTTGCAGAGCGTCGGATAGCCAGCGGCTTCGCCCGCCGGGAAGCGGTTGATAGTGTAATCGCCGAGCTCGGACACCAGCTCGCGTCCGTCCTGGCGATAGCGCACGTGGCTTGCGGGCGAGCAGACACCGTTCATGTTGGGCGACTTGCCGGTGGCGTAGGAAGAGAGCGAACAGCGCCCCTCGGCCATGACACAGAGGCCGCCGAAGGCAAAGACCTCGATCTCGCAATCGATCTGTTTGGCAAGGCGAGCGATGTCGGCGATCGTCAGGGTGCGCGGCAACACAACGCGTTTTGCCGCGAAGGTCTCGACGAGGAAGCGCACGGCGTCGGCATTCGAGGCCGAGGCCTGGACGGAAACGTGCAGCCGCTGCTGCGGATGGCGTTCCACCGTATAAGCCATCAGGCCGAAATCCGCGAGGATGACGGCATCGGCACCAAGTGCCACGGCGTCATCCACCGCCTGATGCCAGAGCGTCTCCTGGCCGGCGCGCATGAAGGTGTTGATCGCAACAAAGGTCATCACCCTGCGCTGCTTGGCATAGGCAATTGCCGTTCGGAGTTCGTCGCGCGAGAAGTTCAACCCCGGAAAATTGCGGGCGTTCGTCTCGTCGCGAAAGCCGCAATAGACCGCGTCGGCACCGGCATCGACGGCTTCGCGGAAGGCAGCTGGCGTGCCGGCGGGGCAGATCAGTTCCATTGGGGAGCCTCCTCCTTGAGAACGCGGCCAAGCGCACGTTCGCGGATCTTTTCTCCCGCGCGGCGCACGAGCGGGGCCAGCGGTCCGGCCATGTCAGCGAGATCGCTTGGAAGGTCGATCTCGCAGTCGTCGAGTGCGTTGCGCAGCGCCAGCATCGCCTCCATGTCGCCGCTGACGGCAAGATCGCGCGAAAAGAACACGGCGTCGCCGTCGATGCGGCCCTCGAGCAGCGCCAAGAGCAGTACGAGCTCGCCTTCCATGCAGGCATCGGAAACCGGCGTGCGCTCCTTGCGATGTACGGAGATGCGCGGCACGGCCGGTTCGACAAGGAAGCCGATCGGCAGGTCAGACGGCTGGAAGGCGTAGCGCTTGGCTGCATGATCCGCGAGACGGTCGAAGAGGCCCGGATGGCTCGCGATCACATGGGCAAAGACGCGCTGCACCACGCTTTCGATGGCGACGATGGGAACGAAGCTAAGGGGGGCGGTGATCGCGAGCGGAAGTGTCATTTGCTACCTGTGGAGCGTCGGAATCGAACGATGCGGCGCATGCTAGTCGCCTGCTGCCGGTCGTTGTTTGCGCCACGTCAAAGACAAGGGCCATTCGCCGCCACAAACAGGCTCCATGAACAGGACCTTTCGCCCGTCAAAGGGCTTTGCAACGCTTCAGGAATTTATCGACGCGCTCGAGCGCGAAGGCGATTTGAAGCGGATTTCGCGACCGGTTTCGCTGGTGCATGAGGTGACCGAAATCCACCGCCGCGTGCTTGCCGCCGACGGGCCGGCGCTTCTCTTCGAGCGGCCGGTCGATGCGACAGGCGCCGCACAACCGATCCCGCTTCTGACCAATCTCTTCGGGTCGGAACGCCGGATCGAGCGTGGTTTCGGCCTGGCGCCGGGCGGGCTCGATGCGCTTGCGGGTGAACTTGCGGAGCTGCGCGATCCGAGAGCGCCGCAGTCGCTGCGCGACGCCTGGGATCGGCTGCCTCTGCTCCGATCGGCGATGTATATGCGGCCACGAAAGGTAACGCGTGCGCTGTGTCAGGAGGTCGTCTGGCGCGATCAGGAAATCGACCTTGGGCGCCTGCCGGTTCAATGGTGCTGGCCGGGAGAGCCGGCGCCGCTGATTACCTGGCCACTGGTGATCACGCGCGCGCCGGATGATCCGTTCGATGTCAATGTCGGGATCTATCGCATGCAGGTGCTAGGGCCCGATCGCGCCATCGTGCGCTGGCTCGCCCACCGCGGCGGCGCCCGCCACCATCGTCTCTGGCAACGCCTGGGTCAGGACATGCCGATCGCGGTCGTCATCGGTGCCGACCCAGCGACGATCCTTTCTGCGGTCATGCCGCTGCCGGACGGACTGAGCGAGCTGAATTTCTCAGGCCTGCTTCGGCGCGGCAGGACGCAACTCGTGAAGGCGAAGACCGTGCCACTTTCAGTGCCGGCCAATGCGGAGATCGTGATCGAGGGTACGGTCTCGGCGAGCAAGACCGCGGAGGAGGGCCCCTATGGCGACCATACCGGCTATTACAATTCGGTGGAGCCGTTCCCGGTCATGCGTCTGTCGGCGATCACCATGCGTCGGAATCCGCTCTATCTTTCCACCTATACCGGCCGACCGCCGGACGAGCCTTCGCGGCTCGGAGAGGCGATGAACAGGCTGTTCGTGCCACTGGTTCGCAAGCAGTTTCCGGAGATATCCGATCTCTGGTTGCCGCCGGAGGCCTGCTCCTACAGAGCCATGGTCGTCGCGATCGACAAGCGTTATCCCGGTCAGGCCAAGCGCGTGATGATGGGGCTTTGGTCTGTCTTGCCGCAGTTCAGCTACACCAAGCTGATCATCGCCGTCGACCCGGATATCGACGTGCGCAACTGGTCCGACGTAATGTGGGCTCTTGCGACCCGCTTCGATGCCAGCCGCGACGTGACCGTGATCGAGGGCACGCCGATTGACTATCTCGACTTCGCGTCGCCACGCTCCGGCCTCGGTGGCAAGCTCGGGCTCGACGCCACCAACAAGATCGGCACTGAGACCGACCGTGAATGGGGGCGGGTGCTCGAAATGTCGCCGGAGGTCGTGGGTCAGGTCGATGCGATCTGGGCCGGTCTCGGGCTTGGAGGGCTGACCCGATGAACCGGTTGAAGATCGTCCTCGGTGTCACCGGGGCTTCGGGTGCTGCGATTGCGGTGCGCATCGCGGAGCGGCTCAGCGAAATCGAAAGCGTCGAGCTGCATCTGGTTCTGTCGCCGGCGGCGCACCGCACGCTCGCGCATGAGGTCGGCGCAGGCGCTCTTCCATCCCTGCTGCGTCTGGCCGCGCGGACCTATGACCACGCCGATATCGGCGCGGCGATTGCGAGCGGATCGTTTTCGACGGCCGGCATGATCGTCGCGCCGTGCTCCATGCGCTCACTTGCGGCGATCTCTGCCGGCATGGCCGATAACCTCGTGGTACGGGCAGCCGACGTGCATCTGAAGGAGCGGCGCAGGCTGGTGCTGATGGCACGCGAGACACCGCTGCATCTCGGTCACCTGCGCAATATGTGCGCCGTCACGGAAATGGGGGCGATTATCATGCCGCCGGTGCCGGCCTTCTATCATCGGCCTGAGAGCGTCTCGGCCATCGTCGACCATCTGGCGGCCCGAGCGATCGACCTGCTGGCACTGCCGATCACCCCGCAGGCTATGGCCTGGCAGGGTGAGGACCAAAAATCATCGTGATCTAGGAGACGGTGGCCTGAAGCAGCGGATCGGCGCCGAACAGGACCTCGTGACCGCCAAGCAGCAGCCACACGGCAATCGCGACGGTGGCAAAGGCGGCGATGATCATCACGCGATCGGCGCGCAAACGGGTTTCGCCTCGAATGATGGCCGCAAAGGGCCAGACTGACGTGCCCTTCGAGGCCGCTTGCCAGTTGTCACCCAAACGCCGGCGGGCACGCTTTTCGAGCATGAAGAAGCCACCGGCGGAAAACAGCGCGAAACCGCCGAAAAGAACCAGCGCGCGCAAGTCGCCATTGGGCACGATGTGACCGGCGGCCCAGAGCAGGAAGCCCCACAGCACCGGGTGACGGGTGATCGTTACGATGGCGCCGGGCCGCTCGTTTCCCTGATAGATGGAGATCGACAGCGCGTTTTCGCTGAAGAGGCCAGCCAGCACGAGAAAGATGCCGAGTGGCGCCAGCACGAAGGTTACCCAGGCCTGCCAGGCCGCCGGTTCCCAGAGCGGGATGAAATCGAGCTGAAGGGCCGCGTGAAAGACGAAGCCGAGAGCAAGCACGGACAGAAGCGAATAGACCGCGAAATAGGTCGAGCGACCGAGCCGGTCGATCAGGCCCTGGCGTAACGCCGGCCAGGCCGGCACCAGATGGAGCAGCAGGAAGACGGCGAAGGCGAGGAGAAAATAGGTCATATCGGTTGTCTCACGCATGGCGCCAGAGAAGCAGGCGCTCCGTTGCGACATGGCGGCGAACAGTTTCGAAGAAGCCCCGCAGCATGTAGCCGATCGCATCCCAGCTGAGCGATGGCCTGTTGTCGAGAACCGCCTTCAGCACACGTACCAGCTCGACGGCTGCCCGATCGTCCTGGTCATGCTCGGCGCGCAGCCGTGCGATCAAGGCGTAACGGCCGTCGTCTGCCCGCTGAATTTCGACTGCTGGAAACAGGATCATTTCCTCCAGCGCGTGGACGCGCCTGAGCTTTTCCGGCAGCTCCGTCAGGATCACGCGGCAGCTCGTCAGGTCGATGCGGCGCGGGATGGAATCGGCCAGCGTCTCGAGGCGATCACACAGGGATAAAAGCTCGCGGTAAGCCTGCCCCAGCTCGTGATGTTCTGAAAATTGCTGCTGCATCGATCTGCTCCGTTGAGTGTTGGTTCGAACTACACCCGACGGCAATGATCCTCTTTGACATTTCTCAAAGTCTGCAGATCAGCGATCGAGAAACAGAAAGATGGCGATCGCAACGGAGGAGAGGATCGCCGACAGCGTCGCGCCGCGCTGAAGCACGCCCATGCGATAGAGCACGAGGGCGAAGACGATGATGATGGGGGTGGCGACGGAAAGGCCGATCTGTGCGTCTGTCATCGGAAGGCTCCTTTGTTGTCAGCCAATAGCCCCGCCCCCTGCCGGCTTCTTTGCTCAATCGCAAAGACAGGGTGCGCGCCCGCGCCTAGCTCGAACGATGTTTGTTGAACGGAGGCGCTGACATGGATGCCCGCAGTCATCCGATTGCCGCAACGGTTGAAGAGGACACGACGGACGCCTTGCTGCTCTGGGTGCTCGTCTGGAGTGAACTTGCCGCGTTCGGTATTCTGCTTGTCGGCTTCCTGATTGTGGGCCTTCTCCAGCCGGACGCGTTTGCGGCCGCCCGCTCGCATCTCGATCCGCTGCTTGCCGGTATCAACACGCTTGTTCTTTTGACAAGCGGCTGGCAGGCGGCCTTGGCGACGAGGCCGAGTGCATCGCTTAAGCAGCGTCGGCGGGCGCTGGTGAATGCAGCACTTTTCGGCTTCGCCTTCGTGGGGATCAAGCTCTTCGAATATAGCGCCGAGGCTGGCGTTGCCGGCGATCCTCAGTTCGGCTCCTTCTTCGAGCTCTACTTTCTCGTCACGGGCTTCCATCTGCTCCACGTCGTCTTCGGTGCCTTCGTGCTCATCATCGTTGCCTGGCGACCGAAACCCGGCAATGTCGAGCTGATCACCACGCTCTGGCACGTGATCGATCTGGTCTGGATCGTGATGTTCCCGCTCGTCTATCTCGTGTGAGTGCCATGACCGATCGCAATCCCAGACAATTGTTCAAGACCTGGCTGCTGCTTGCCGTAGCCGTGTTTTCGGGCATGGCGCTGATGGCGGTCGCCGGGCCGGCCACCCTCGTCATCGTCGTGTTGCTCGGGCTCTCCATCGTCAAAAGCCGGTTCGTCGCGCTCGATTTCATGGGGCTCCGGCAGGCGCCGTCGGCCCTTCGTCTTGGCCTTTTGATCTGGCCCGCAGCACTCGTCCTCGTCGCTGCAGCGAAGCTGGTCCTGAGCACTGCTTTCATCAGCTGAGGCTAGCCGCGGACTTGTTTGCCGAAACGCAAAGAAGCCGCCGCCGATTTCCCTAGACATGAGGTCGCCCCGATTGTTGCCGGCTGCGCCGCACGGGGAGGGGATCAGATCAGCCGGCCGCACTCTCAGCGGCCAACTGAAATCGAAAGGACGACGTGATGGCAGAACGCCTCACCAAAACCGGGGCCCGTAACGTCTTTTACGGCGGGTCCTTCTTTTTCTTCGCAATCTTCGTCGGGCTGACCGCCCACAGCCACTACTACATGCGGACGACTTCGACGGATGAGTCGACGCTGACCGATGCGGTCGCCCGCGGCAAACACGTCTGGGAAAAGAACTCCTGTATCAACTGCCACACACTTCTCGGCGAGGGCGCCTATTTCGCGCCCGAGCTCGGCAACGTCTGGAAGCGATTCGGCGGCGAGGCCGATCCGGATGGCGCCCGCGATACGCTTAAGGCCTGGATGGCTGCCCAGCCGACCGGCATCGAGGGACGGCGGCAGATGCCGCAGTTCAATCTCACCGAACAGGAACTCAACGACCTCGCCGACTTCCTCGAATGGACGAGCCGCATAAAGACCCAGAACTGGCCGCCGAACGAGGCAGGTTAAGCGAACCGAGTGGAGTGTGACACCATGAAATACCAAACCCAAAAGGTCGCGATGCTCTATTTCTACGGAGCGCTTGGCCTGTTTCTCGCCCAGGTGCTGTTCGGCGTGCTTGCCGGCACCATCTACGTCCTGCCCAACACGCTCTCCGAGCTGCTGCCCTTCAACATCGTGCGCATGGTCCACACCAACGCGCTGATCGTCTGGCTGCTCATGGGCTTCATGGGCGCGACCTACTACCTGCTGCCGGAAGAGGCAGAAACCGAGCTCTACAGCACGAAGATCGCCATCGCGCAGTTCTGGATCTTCCTGATCGCCGCGGCCATTGCCGTCGTCGGCTACCTCATGCACATCCACGAGGGGCGTGAGTTCCTCGAGCAGCCCTTCGCGATCAAGGTCGGTATCGTCATCGTCGCGCTGATGTTCCTCTACAACATCACGCTGACGGTGTTGAAAGGCCGCAAGACGACCGTCACCAACATCCTGATCTTCGGGCTTTGGGGTGTCGCGATCTTCTTCCTCTTCGCCTTCTACAATCCGATCAACCTGGCGCTCGACAAGATGTACTGGTGGTACGTCGTCCATCTCTGGGTCGAAGGCGTCTGGGAACTGATCATGGCATCGGTGCTCGCCTTCCTGATGATCAAGCTCAACGGCATCGACCGTGAGGTCGTCGAAAAATGGCTCTATGTCATCGTCGGCCTGGCGCTCTTCTCCGGCATCCTCGGCACGGGCCACCACTACTACTGGATCGGCGCGCCGGGCTACTGGCAGTGGATCGGTTCGCTGTTCTCGACGCTGGAAGTGGCCCCCTTCTTCACCATGGTGGTCTTCACCTTCGTGATGACCTGGAAGGCCGGCCGCAAGCATCCGAACCGCGCAGCCCTCCTCTGGTCGATCGGCTGCTCGGTCATGGCCTTCTTCGGCGCTGGCGTCTGGGGCTTCCTGCACACGCTGTCTTCGGTGAACTACTATACCCACGGCACCCAGGTGACCGCGGCCCATGGACACCTCGCCTTCTTCGGCGCCTACGTGATGCTGAACCTCGCGGTCATGGCCTATGCCATCCCGGAGATCCGCGGCCGTGCGCCGTATAACCAGTGGCTGTCGATGGTGAGCTTCTGGATCATGTGCACCGCCATGTCGGTCATGACCTTCGCGCTGACCTTTGCCGGTGTTCTCCAGGCGCATCTGCAGCGCGTGCTCGGCGAAAGCTACATGGACGTCCAGGACCAGCTGGCGCTGTTCTACTGGATCCGCCTCGGTTCCGGTGCCGTCGTCCTGATCTCGGCGCTGATGTTCATCTGGGCCGTTCTGGTGCCCGGACGCGAGCGCAGCGAGAAGCTCGCCGGTGTCGTCCAACCCGCTGAATAACCGACCAGCCGGCGCGGCTCGCCGCGCCGGCATCTCCCCAAGAATTCCCAGCATGGAGACTTGCCATGAGCCCTGTCCAATCTGCCGTCAGTCGCGCTGCGCTCGATATCCCCGCCTATAGCCCCTCCGGCAATGAATGCGCGTTGTTCGAAAGCGCCTGGGTGCGCCAGCTGCCGCTGCTCTTGAAGGGACCAACAGGATGCGGCAAGACCCGCTTCGTCAGCCACATGGCAGCGAAGCTCGGCCTGCCGCTTTCGACCGTTTCCTGCCATGACGATCTGGCCGCCGCCGACCTTACCGGTCGCTATCTGCTCAAGGGTGGCGACACCGTCTGGGTCGACGGCCCCCTGACCCGGGCCGTGCGCAACGGCGGCGTCTGCTATCTCGACGAGATCGTGGAAGCCCGCAAGGACGTCGCCGTCGTCCTGCATCCACTGACCGACGATCGCCGCATGTTGCCGCTTGAACGGACCGGCGAACTGCTCGAAGCACCGTCGAGCTTCATGCTGATCGTGTCCTACAATCCCGGCTACCAGAACCTTTTGAAGAGCCTGAAGCCGAGCACCCGTCAGCGCTTCGTGGCGATCGAGTTCGATTTCCTGCCGCGCAACGCCGAGATTTCAGTCGTTTCGCAAGAGAGCGGACTGCTGGAGAGCCAGGTGGCGCCGCTCGTCAACCTCGCGCAGCGCCTGCGCGCTCTGAAAGGGCATGATCTCGAAGAAGGCGTGTCGACCCGGCTGCTCGTCTATTGCGCCTCGCTGATTGATGCCGGAATGCCGGTGAAGGATGCGGTGCGGGCCGCGATGATCGAGCCTCTGACCGACGAACCGGATGTGCGCTCAGCACTTCTCGAAGTGGCCGGTTCTCTGATCGCCTGAGGTGACCCATGCTTGATTTCCTCGAGCTCGAAGAAACCGTCGGACGAGCCTGGCACCGTTTCGTCGGCAACACCAGAACCTGGCGGCGTTATCCGGAGGAGGCGGTGAAGCTCGCCGACATGCTGCCGGTGCTCGGCGTTTGCTTTCGCGGACATGGCGGCGAGCCAGCGGTGCAGATCGTGCCCGCCCGCGGGCGCACGTCGACCCATCGCTTGCGGTGGCGGCAGCGCATGGGACTTGGCGAAGAGAAACTCGTCCAGCCGGCGCGCGACCACGCGTCCTTGATGCTGCCGGGCGAGATCGACATTTTTCCGACGAAAGACCTGAACCGGGATCTTTATCACTGGCTCGTCGCCTATATGGCGACGATGCCGGTCGACCCCGTCAGCGAGACCGATCCGCTCCGTCGTGACCTGGCGCTGATATCGCGCGCGCTGGAGACGGTCGAGGACGTCTTCCAACGGTTCCCAGGCCTTAGGCGGCGCTATCGGCGTCTGGCCGAGGCGACCCTTGCCGAGCGGAAGCGGGGCGCTCTGCCGTCGATCGAGCAGCATCTTGAAAACCGCATCCTGCGGCTGTTGCGCAGGGCCACAGGCGAGGCAGATACGACGCTGCCGGTGATCTTCCCACATCATGCGCCGCCCGGCTACCTGCCGATGCTGCCGATGCCGCTATGGCCGGACACGCTGTTGCGGGGCGAAACCACGACCGTGCGTGACGAAGATGTGGCCGCGACAGCGGGCACGCAGAGTGAGGGTGTCGAGGTTGAGCGCCACGTGGCGGTGCGCGAAAACCCGGAGAGCCGCAAGGGCGAACGCAGCCCGTTCATCCTCAATCGCTTCGAGAAGATCCTGGCCATGGCCGAGATGGTCAACGTCGACCGTCCCGGCGACGACAGCGACGACCACGACAGCAAGGCTGCCGAGGAACTCGACGACATGACGCTCGGCGAGCGCAAGGGACGGCCCTCGGCGCGATTCCGCTTCGATCTCGATCTGCCGCCGGAAGCCGTCGATCCGACGCCGCTGACGGCCGAGCTGACCTATCCCGAATGGAACTACCGGACCGGTCAGTACCTCAAGGACCATTGCCGCGTGCTGGCGATGCCGGCTTCCGCCCAGGAAGAGCGGAGCGAACTGACCGAGGAAAGCCGGAGCTTGATCCGCCGGGTGCGGCGCCAGTTCGAAGTGCTGCGCCCGCGGCACGAGATGCTGCGTGCACAACTTGACGGCGCCGATCTCGATCTCGACGCGGTCGTGCGTGCCCGCACCGATCTCGCCGCCGGCGGCCAGGGCAGCGACCGCATCCATCTGATGAGTCGGCCGCAGGTGCATGACCTGGCGGTGACGATCCTCGTCGACGTGTCGCTGTCGACCGATTCCTGGTCAGACAACCGGCGGGTGCTCGACGTGGAAAAAGAAGCTTTGCTCATCCTTGCGCACGGGCTGTCGGCCTGCGGCGACAACCACTCGATCCTGACCTTCACCTCAAGGCGGCGTGACTGGGTGCGAGTGGAAACCGTGAAGGCCTTCAACGAGGCTATGGGGCCGCTGGTCGAAGCGCGCATTGCCGCACTAAAGCCCGGCTACTATACCCGCATCGGTGCCGCGATCCGGCATGCCTCGGCCGAGCTTCGTCGGCAGCCGAACCGCAAGAAGCTCTTGCTTGTTCTGACCGATGGCAAGCCCAACGATATCGATCACTACGAGGGGCGTTTTGCGCTCGAGGACAGCCGTCGCGCGGTCACGGAGGCACGGCGCAGCGGCATAAACACCTTCGCTGTCACGGTCGACCGGGAGGCGAAGTCCTACGTGCCCGCCATGTTCGGCCAGAACGGCTATTCCGTAGTCGGCAACATCTCGCGGCTGCCGGCGGCACTGCCGGCGATCTACCGCAATCTGGTGGGGTAAGGCGATCCCCAAGTCGAGAGAGAGGCAAGAGGCCCGGCAACCGCCGGGCCTCTTTGATTCAACGGAAGCCGTTTGCCAGCCGCGCGTGCGCCGTTTCGCGGCCATTTGGGGCGGATTTGCCGATCCGCTCGCGGCTATTCTCGGGGGGAGGAGGCTGGGTCTCGATGCTCGGGAAAAGCCGGGCATGACGTGTTGGATGGGCAGTTTTGCCAAAGTGTATCGCTGAGCTGCCAGCGATGGCTGCCGACGACAAGCTTGGAAACGGCTCGTTTTCAGTGAGCGTAGTTGCCCCAAACTCGGTCATCGTCGCCCTTGAGGCGAGGATCCAAGGCGCATCCGAACGTATTTCGTGGCACAAAATAACGAAGTGCTCGGGTCGTGCCCGAGCATGACGGAAGAGACGGACGGCGCTTTGCCGGCGTGATTGCGCCGGGAACGCTCGGCAATAGCCAAACCTTCCCGGCGATCAGCGCCCTCAAGCCGCCTTGCTGTGCACCCTCTGGGACTCGTCGATATAGGCATCGAAGGCCGCCGCCACCGCGCGGATGACGAAGCGGTGCTCGGGACGCACCGTGATGACGCCATCAGCGATATCGATCACGCTATCCTTTCGCAGTTCGGCCAGTTTGCTATTGCCGTCGACGAACGATTGCCAGTCCCGGCCATGCGCTGCGGCGATTGCGGACATATCCGCGCTGAAATCGCACATCAGCCGCTCGATGATCGCGGCGCGCAAACGGTCCTCGTCGGTCAGTCGGTAGCCCTTGGTGGTTGCGAGCCGTCCCGATGCGATGCGGCTTGCATAGACGCCGGGGGGCACCTCGTTCTGGACATAACCGTCGCGCGAGCGGCCGATTGCCGAGGCGCCGAAACCGATCAGCGTTTCGCAAGTGTCGGTCGTGTAGCCCTGGAAGTTGCGGCGGAGTTGCCCAGCCTCCTGTGCGGTGACGAGATCGTCGTCAGGAAGCGCAAAATGATCGAGGCCGATCTGGCGGTAGCCGGCTTTGACCAGCGCTTCGCTGATCGCCATCGCCTGTTCGGCGCGGGCGGCACTGTCGGGCAGCGCGTTCTCGTCGATCATACGCTGGTGCTTCTTGAAGCTCGGCACATGGGCGTAACCGAAAACCGCGAACCGTTCCGGCCGCATCGCGACGGCCGCTTCGACCGTCTCGACGCAGGAGCGCACCGTCTGATGCGGCAGGCCGTAGATCAGGTCGAAATTGATGCCACCGATGCCCGCGCCGCGCAGATGGTCGACGGCTTCGGCCGTCTGCTTTTCGCTCTGGATGCGGTTGATCGCCTTCTGCACGACGGGATCGAAGCTCTGTACGCCGAGGCTGGCACGCCTAACGCCGCCTTCGCCGAGTGCCTCGGCCATGGCAAGCGTCAGCCGGCGCGGATCGATCTCGACGGCGACATTGGCCGATGGTGACAGCGCGAAGCGCTCGCCCATCAACGTCATCAGCGCAAGGAATTCACGTGGCTCGATGATCGTCGGCGTGCCGCCGCCAAAATGTACCTCCGAGACCGGAAGCGGCCGGCCAATGGTATCGGCGACCATGCGGATCTCGTCTCGGAGCACATCGAGATAGTCGAGGATCGGATCGTCCTTCTTGGTGATCGTCGTGTGGCAGCCACAGTACCAGCACATGGAACGACAGAAGGGGATGTGCAGGTAGAGCGACACGTTCTGCCCCTCGGGGATCGCCTTCAGCCAGTCGCCGTAGGTGTGATCGTCGACATCAGCGGCAAAGCGCGGTGCGGTCGGGTAACTCGTGTAGCGCGGCAGGCGCATTTCACCGTATTTCAGGAGCGCGGAAGCTAACATTTCGTCCTCATCTGGGTGGCGATGGATACAGCTTTTGTAGGCCGCGCTGGCAGGCACCTCTTTGCGAAAAGTCAAGGACGGGGTTGGTCGAGGCCAAAGCGAGATTTGTTTGCGCTTCGACAAAATGTCGCGGCGGCGCTGTCGCTAGGTTGCGGAAATCCGGGGCGTGTGCGCCGGCGTTTCCCGGATCATCATCAAACCACGGCGCTCAGAATCGGATAACCATGACCATTGCAGAGACCGACAAGCCCTTTATCGATGTGCGGACGATCCCGCCGGTAGAACGCCATCCGAAAATCTTCGGCATGTTGAACGCACTTGCCGAGGGTGGCGCCTTCATCATCGTTAACGACCACGATCCGCGTCCACTGCACTACCAGCTGGAAACCCGCTATCCGGGCGAATTCACCTGGGAATACCTCGAGCAGGGGCCGGAGGTCTGGCGAGTTGAGATCGGTCGGCAACAGTCCTCCGGCTGTGACTGCTGCTGCGGCGGGCACTGAGCCCCTGGTGTCCTTCAAGAGCGGGGTGAGAAAAAGCGTGCGTCATTTTCCGCTCTCATCCCGCTCCCACTTAGCAGAATCGATCACGCTTGTTCGGCTCGACCAGAGCCATCGTGATCCAAGGGTTGAACCACCATGTTCGCAGCCACGCTATCCCGCTGGACCATGTCCTATTTCGCGGCCGCGCTGATTTTCCTCGTCCTTGGCGAGACCATGATGGTTCTCGGCTTTGGTTATCCGGTCTTAGCCCTTGAGGCGCCTGAAACGCTGGCGCTCGTCCATATTGTCGCTCTCGGTTGGCTAAGCCTGCTGATGACCGGCGCATTGCTGCAATTCGTACCTGTTCTCGTCGGCCAGCCGCTGTCCTTGCCGACCGTCGCCCTGCCGGCGCTCCTGTTTCTTATCGTCGGCATCGCCACCCTGACCCTCGGCTTCGTCGGTCTTTCCGGTGCGATCGATGTTCCCGTGACGCTGCTTCCTCTTGGAGCCGCTTTCTCGATCGTTGGCTTTTCGGTGCTGGGCTTTTCCTTCGCAGTCACGCTTTGGCATGCACGCCCCCTGCCACTACCGGCCCGCTTCGTCGCGGTCGGCCTTGCCGCTCTCTTCGGCACGATGCTGCTCGGCGGCGTCTATGCTGGCGTGCTCTCGGGCCTGATCGACGCGGCGGGCGCGATCGACCTCACCGTCGATGGTCTCTCGCTTCATGCCTCCCTCGGCCTCTGCGGCTGGTTGAGCTTCACCACCATGGGCGTCAGCTATCGACTTTTGACCATGTTCATGCTGTCGCCAGACAAAGAGCGGACAAGCAGCCGTGTTGTCTTCATGCTTGGTGCCTTTTGCCTCGGCGTTCTGGCGGCCGCAGTGCCCGTCATTCTCGTGGGCACCGTTGGTCGCTCGCCGCTTTTCCTCCTTGCCGTCGGTTCCGGCGCGGCCGTGGTCGCGATCTATGTCGGCGATATCCTGCGTATCTATCGGGAGCGCCGGCGCAAGGCGATCGAACTCAACAGCCGCGCCAGCATCGGCGCCTTCGTGTCACTGGTCGCCGCGGCTATGCTCTTCGTCGCGCTGCTCTCGGCCGGCCGCCTTGATGAGGCTATCGGCGCCGTTATTTATCTCGCCACCTTTGGATGGCTGACGGGCATGGGGCTCGCCCAGCTCTACAAGATCGTGCCGTTCATGACCTGGCTCGAATGTTACGGGCCGGCGCTTGGGCGCATGCCGACCCCGAGGGTCCAGGACCTCGTCAGCGAAACGTCCGCCCTTCGCTGGTTCCGGCTCTTTTATCTGACGGTCGCGGTTGGCTCGCTCGCCCTCCTGATCGGCAGCGCGCCTATTTTTCGTTTTGCAAGCCTCGGCCAGTTGATTGCCGTCAATGCGCTCATCCTGGAGTTCGTGCGAACACGGCGACTGATCAACGTTCCGGCCGAACTTCGATTGCCTGATGGACTTGTTCGACCAGGCCTGTTTCTGCCATCTTTTCCTCACGGAGGTTCCCATGAGCCAAGATCCTTATGAACTCGACGTCCGACCGCACTTGCGCGGCGGCAGCGACCCGTTCCAGGCCATCATGAATGCAGTCGACAGCCTGGCGCCGGGCCAGGCGCTGAAGCTGATCGCGACCTTCCGGCCCGTTCCGCTCTTCAGCGTCATGGCGGGTCGCGGCTTCACCCATCAGGACCGCCCGCTCGACAATGGCGACTGGGAGGTTCTGTTTACGCCCGAAGGCGAGGTCGAGGGGATCAGGCTTTCGGTCAGCGAAACGGATCTCGACGCCTGGCCCGACCCGAGCCGCCAGCTCGACCTGACGGAGCTCGATCCGCCGGAGCCTATGGTGCGCATTCTGGCAACGGCCGAGAAGATGGCCGAAGGCGAGGTTCTGTTCGCCTTGCTCGCGCGCGAACCGTTGTTCCTTTATCCGGAGCTCGCCAAGCGCGGCCACAAATGGGCCGGCAATTTCGATGCGACCGGCGAGACCTACCGGATCCTCATCCGCATCGGTGGGAGGCGTTCCCATGTCGGCGCCTGAAACCCTGGACCTCGAGGCGAGGATCCGCGATGCCTTGCGCATCATCATCGACCCCGAAATGGGCAAGAACGTCGTCGATCTCGGCCTGATCTATGACATCGACGTTCAGGAGGGCGGCATTGCCCGTGTCACCATGACGACGACGATCAAGGGCTGCCCGGCGACTGCCTTCCTCAAGGAAGCGGTGCAGAACTGCGTCTGGTATGTGCCGGGTGTCGAATATGCCGAAGTCCGGCTGACGTACGAGCCGCCGTGGACGCCTGACATGATCGCCGACTGCGCGTTGGAACTTGGCCACGGCAGCATCTTCTAGGACCAGCCTTCTAGAAAAGAAAAGGCGCCGCATCTGCGGCGCCTTTTGCGTTGGGTATCGACGTGCGGTCAGGGTGAGGCGCGCGGCGCGCGGCGCTCGCGCACCAGCATCGGTCCGTATTCGAGCGTGAACAGCACAAAGGCCGCGATCCACAATGCACCCGAGAGCGCGATCAGGTGATGATAATGCTCCGGCAGCACCTCGGCGAGCGGCCGGATTAGCGCGGCGCCCGCGATCGCGACATAGGAGGCGCTGGTGAGTGCCGATCCCACCAGCGGCCGCCCGGTATGGCCGCGAGTGGCGCGCGTCATTACGGCGAGCATCATGAAGGCGATCACGCCGACGGTCAGTACATGCATGACCGGGTAGTCGCTGAGGAGCTCGATCGCGCCGGCCGATATCGCGAGGAAGCCGAGCGGCACGAAGGCGTAAGCCGCGTGCAGGACGAAGAGCAGCTTCTCCGGCCAGGTCGGTGATCCGTGCCAGCGCAGCAACCGTACCGTATGAAAGGCGCACGCGATCACCGCAATCGCTGCGGTGACGATGTGAACGGGCGCGAAGGTCCAGGCACCGAGCGCTGCAACGCCGATCAGGATCGCCGCGGTGTCGAACCTGTTGTAGGGCACGGGGAAATCGGTGCGGCCAACCTTGTTCAGCCAGTTGCGAGTGAAGCTCGGCACGATGCGTCCGCCGACGATCATGATCAGCATGGTGTAGGCCCCGATCGCCAGCCGCGCTGCGGCGTCGACATCGAGATTGCCGAGGACCGAGAGGTGGAACCAGATATTGGCGGCCGACAAAATTATGAGCCCGCCGATCACCTTGAGGTCCTTCCACTTGCGACCGACGATCACCTCGCGCGCGCAGATCAGCAACAGCACCGGCAGAAACAGCGCCTCGACAGCGGCTGCGACGGGTAGGCCGATGATGCCGCTCGACAGGAGAGCAACCCGACCAATGACCCAGAGCCCGAAGAGGGCAGCGAGCGGTCGGCCGGAAACCGGCAGCCTTCCCGTCCAGTTCGGGATCGCCGTCAACAGAAAGCCGCCGAGAACGGCGGAGGAAAAGCCAAACAGCATCTCATGCGCGTGCCAATGGGCGGCACCGTAGTCGCCGGCTAGTTCTAATCCGAGAATCAGTGCGGCGATCCACAGCGCCATGGCGCCGATCGCCCAGAGGGCGGCTGCGAGGAAGAACGGCCGAAAGCCATAGGAGAAGAGCACCGGGCCGGTGGTCGAGAGTCCGCGCGGAATGCCGCCGCTCGGTTTCGGTCTTATCAATCTGTCCAACATGGTCGTGGTCCTCGTCGTGCGTCCTTGCGGACTTGCGGATGAGGCTTGATCTATCAATGGGTTCGAAGGCCCTCTTTGCGAAAACGCAAGTATCGCTGCCCGGTCGGACCGCCGACGTCGCAAGGCGTAAAGAAAAGCGATCTCCTCGCAACGATTTGTTCCAAGACAAAGACGAGATTCGTCTGTGGTTCTACTTCTCTAGTGACTGCTGGGGGACCGGTGGTCGAGACCGGAGGTGAGGCCGCCCAAGTCGGCGCCGCCCACCCTAACTCGTTGAATACAGGCGCGTTTCGCAGAGGGCCAATCCCGGCCGCTGGAACGCGCCGAAGGAGAGCAAGATGACTGAACAACTTCAGATGACCCGCCGGACGATGCTTGCCGGCGCTGCCCTGGCGGGCGCGGTTGCGCCGCTTCTCCACACCGCCCAGGCGCATGCCGCTGGCGCTGCCGCGGCAGCCGGTGCTGCCCCCGTCGATATCTCGACCCTGCCTCGCGTGAAGGTCGACCTCGTCAAGCCGCCTTTCGTGCACGCCCATGACCAGGTCGCCAAGACCGGACCGCGCGTCGTCGAGTTCACCATGACGATCGAGGAAAAGAAGCTGGTGATCGACCGCGAGGGCACCGAGATCCATGCTATGACCTTCAACGGTTCGGTGCCTGGTCCGCTGATGGTGGTGCATGAGAACGACTATGTCGAACTGCGGCTGATCAACCCTGACACCAACACGTTGCTGCACAACATCGACTTCCACGCCGCAACCGGTGCGCTCGGCGGCGGGGCGCTGACCCAGGTGAACCCGGGCGAGGAAACCACGCTTCGTTTCAAGGCGACCAAGCCCGGCGTCTTCGTCTACCATTGCGCGCCGGAGGGCATGGTGCCCTGGCACGTCACCTCGGGCATGAACGGCGCCATCATGGTGCTGCCGCGCGACGGACTGAAGGACGAGAAGGGCCAGCCGCTGACGTACGACAAGATCTACTATGTCGGCGAGCAGGACTTCTACGTGCCGAAGGACGAGGCCGGGAACTACAAGAAGTACGAAACCCCCGGCGAAGCCTATGAAGATGCTGTCAAGGCGATGCGCACGCTGACCCCGACCCACATCGTCTTCAACGGTGCGGTCGGAGCGCTGACCGGCGACCATGCTTTGACCGCGGCCGTGGGCGAGCGTGTGCTCGTCGTCCATTCGCAGGCCAACCGCGATACGCGGCCGCACCTGATCGGCGGGCATGGTGACTATGTCTGGGCGACCGGCAAGTTCCGCAACCCGCCGGATCTCGACCAGGAAACCTGGCTTATTCCGGGCGGAACCGCGGGCGCTGCCTTCTACACCTTCCGCCAGCCGGGTGTGTACGCCTACGTCAACCACAACCTGATCGAGGCGTTCGAGCTGGGTGCCGCCGGCCACTTCAAGGTGACCGGCGAATGGAACGACGACCTGATGACATCGGTCGTCAAGCCGGCGTCGATGTAGCCGGGTGACAGCGGATGATCGTGGGGCCGCGCTCACAGCGACCCCACGCGCGAACAAAGGCACGCGCTTGCCGGCGCGTGCCACTTCCCCCGGAGATCTTCCATGCCCACCACCAAGAAAACTGCGGTTTCGCTCCTCTCGCTAGCAGCACCGGTCGTCCTTTTGGCGGCAATCGGCGGCGTGCTTTCGGCGAAGGTGGGGCTGTTCGACGATCTCAAGGACGGCATCGATCCGTCGATCAGGCCGCCGGTGACCGTGACGATCGCGCCGCGACAGATGAGCTATCGGGCGGAGGGACACTTCCTGAAGAACGGTTTTGCCGTCGACGCGCCGATCGTGGTGGCAGCCATCAAGCAGCCGCTCGAGATCATGAAGTATCAGGTGACGCGCGACGACTACGAGCGCTGCGTCGCCGATGGCGGCTGCCAGCAGCCGGAGGGCGGCCATGGCGCCGGCCTGTCGGGTGTGCCGATGACCGGGGTCAATTACACGGACGCAACCGACTATGCGGCATGGCTGACCAAGAAGACCGGAGAGGTCTGGCGCCTTCCGACCGACCAGCAATGGGCGTTTGCCGCCGGGTCCAAATTCCCCGACGATGCGCTGGGGATCGACGGCACCAAGGACAATCCGGCGCTGCGCTGGCTTGCGGACTACGAGCGCGAATCCAGCCGGCAGAGGGCGAAGAACCCGATGCCGCTGCCCACGGGCGCCTTCGGTGAGAACGAGTATGGGGTTGCCGATCTCGACGGCAATGTCTGGGAATGGACCGAGACCTGCCACCGCCGCGTCACGATCGGCGACGACGGCGAGGTGCTGAAGGAGGCTCCCGCTTGCGGCATCTTCGTCGTCAACGGCAAGCACCGGGCGTCGATGAGCTTCTTCATCCGGGATCCGAAGAGCGGCGGCTGCGCCGTCGGCGTGCCGCCCGACAATCTCGGTTTCCGGCTCGTGCGCGACGGCCGCTGGTATTCGGGCTACCTCTATGCCTTTGAACGGCGGCTCCACGGTGCGGGCTGAGATGAGACGGCCGATGAAATTGCTGGGAAAACCGTCGCTCGGGCATAAATGCCGGGTCCTTTTGCAGGACCCGGCACTATGCTAGAGCAAAGGCAATTTCAAATCGGCAGGATATAGGGCCAACGTGGCTGCACTCGATCGCACACTCGTCAAATCGCTCCCCCTGTTTCAGAAGATGAGCGACCCGGAACTGGACACGCTGCTGACGCGCGCCACGGTGCGGCGCGTGCCGCAGAACGAAGCCGTGTTCGAACAGGGGGCGACGGCCGATTTCTTCTTCCTGCTGCTGAATGGCCGGCTGAAGGTGACCCAGGTCACCAAGGACGGGCAGCAGATCATCGTGCGGGTCGTCAATCCCGGCGATCTCTTCGGTTTTGCCCGAGCGCTCCAGCGCAGCGACTATCCGGGCACCGCAACGGCGGCGACCGAAAGCCTGGTTCTCGCCTGGCCGACGGAGCTCTGGAACATCTTCGTCGAGAAAAATCCTCACCTTGCTGTGAATGCCCTCCACACCATCGGCCAGCGGCTCGACGAGGCGCATACCCGTATCCGCGAGATGTCGACCGAAGAGGTCGAGCGCCGCGTCGCGCACACGGTGCTCCGGCTCGCCGAACAGGCTGGCAAACCCGAAAGCGGCGGCATCCGCATCGACTTTCCGATCTCACGCCAGGATATCGCCGAGATGACCGGGACAACGCTGCACACGGTTTCGCGCATCCTCAGCGCCTGGGAGGGGCAGGGTCTGGTCGTCGGCGGACGGCAGAAGCTGACGCTGAAGGACATTCCCGGGCTGCGGCGCCTGGCGGAGCGCGCCGACAACTAGCCCGACCCTTGATCGCCTCTACATGGGGCGAGGCCGTCCGTCCCAAGAACGACAGATCACCAGCCCCTCAACGACCGGTCGTTTCTCGAACCCTGGTGATGCAGGTCCATGAATGGTTGAATCGGCTCGCGTAATTCACCAGTATCGGCAATTGCATGACAATGGCCATGACACGGGGGATGGTGTGGTTCGACTTAGCATGCGTGCCGGCCGCCGGCGGTGGACGATCGGGCGCGCACTTTTATCGGTGGGGATGCTGACGGCCGCGGGGTGTGCCCGGGATCCGCTTGCCCCTTCGATCGTGGTGTTCGGGTCCTACTTTCCAGCCTGGCTGCTTTGTGCCGGGCTTGGTATCGTCACCACGGTTGTCGCAAGGCTGATCCTCGTCCACGCCGGTATCGACGAACATCTGCCCGTGCCGCTTCTCGTCTACCTTTCGCTCGCGCTCACCACCAGCATCGTCTACTGGTTTCTGGCCTTTGGCGGAGCGCCGCATTGAGTGCCGATGACGTCTTCCGGCGTGCAGTTGCACGCACTCTCGGCCCGCTCATCATCGCCAGTGCGGCCGTTGCGGTCTATTTCGCTTTCTGGCAGGTCGATCGCAGCCCGCGCACGGACGTCGCTGAAATCGATGCGCCGACGGTTGCGATCGCCGCGAGCGTGCCGGGCCGGATAATCGCCGTCGAGGTGCGTAACAATGCGAGCGTGAAGAAGGGCGACGTGCTCTTCCGCCTCGATCCGGAACCTTATCGCCTGCGTCTCGAACAGGCGCAGGCCGAACTGAAGGCGACGCAGTCGGAAGTGGCGCAGGGAGAGCGCAATCTCGATCTCGAGCGCGCCAATGCCGACGTTGCGGACCGGCAGATCGCCCGTGCTCAGAACAATGTCTTGCTTGCGCGCCAGACACAGGAACGGCTGGAGCCGCTCTTGCCGAAGCGCTTCGTGACGGCGCAGCAAGTTGACGAGGCGCGAACCGCCGTCAAAGACGCCGAAGTCAGCCTTGCTCAGGCGCTGCAGTCGGCCCACGGAGCCAACCGGGTGATCGGTACCCTCGACACCCGTAAAGCCCAGGCGGATGTCGCACGCGCGACGGTATCACTTGCCGAGCGGGACCTGGAGAACACCATCGTGCGGGCGCCCTTCGACGGCAAGATCGTCGGCTTGCGCACGACGGTCGGCAAGGTCGTGGTTCCCGCCGAAACGCTGTTCACTCTGATCGATACCGCCGAATGGGAAACCGTCGCTTTCTTCCGCGAAACAGAACTCAAGGCGATCGCCATCGGCAGCCGCGCCGATGTCTTCGTGATGGCGGATCCGGAGCGCCGTATTTCCGGCACGGTCGAGGGTGTCGGCTGGGGCGTGCGTTCGGAAGACTCCGCCACGATCCTCGGCATACCGATCGTTTCCAACTCGCTGAATTGGGTGAGGGTCGCCAAGCGCTTTCCCGTGCATGTGCGGCTTGAAAGTCCGCCGGAGGACCTGATGCGCGTCGGCGCCTCCGCCGTCGTCGTCATCGGGCCCGCGCATAACGACGCCGATGCTGTTCCAGCCGCGAAGTAGCGTCCGCTACACGTCGATCCTCTGGGACGAGTTGCAACCCTATCCGGGCCGGCTGGACCTTTCCCTGCGCATGGCGCTGGTCACCACGCTGGTTGCTGTTACGGCGATGGCGCTGCAGGTCCCCGAAGCGGCGATCTCCTGTTATCTCGTCTTCTTCGCGTTCAGAGCCGATGCCGGCTCCGGCATCCTGATCGCCATCGGCTTGCTTGTCGGGGCGACGATCGGAATTCTGCTGGCCATCGTCTGCCTGATGGTGGTGGCGGACGAACCGGCACTGCGCCTGGCACTTGTCGCCTTTTTTACCTTCGGCGGCATGTACCTGACGCAGGCAAGCCGTGCCGGGCCGCCGATCGGTACAGTCGCCATGGTCTTTGCCTTCGTCATGACGCTCTACGATATCGTGCCGATCCCGGAACTGCTGATCCGAGGGCTCGCTTGGATGTGGGTGGTCGTGTTCTTCCCGGTGGTCTACCTGATCGCGATCCATCTCATCGCCGGCCACAGCCCGGCGCGACGGCTACGCTCGGCGATCGCCGAGCGGTTGGAGGTGGCGGGCCAGCTCCTGTCCAGTGGAGACCACGCGGCGAAACGCGTGGCTGCGACGTTGCTGGCCGAAGGCAATGGCGAGCTCAAGAAATATGCCGGGTTCTCAAAGCTTCTGGCGTTGATGGACAAGCACGACGTGCCGCGCATGCAGGCGGCGACGGACGCGTCCTATGATTTGCTGACGCTGGCACTCGCCCTATCGCTTGATGAACGAAGGCCGCGGGAAAACGCTGCGGCGCCGGAGGTTCTTCGCCGCATTGCCGAAGCGATCCGCAGGCGGAAGCCGCCGGAACAGACGCTGCTAAGCTCACCCGATTTTCGCGCCTTTGAAGCCGGTGATGCGCTCCCGGCGCATCAGGTCGAAAGGATCGTCGATATCCTATCGGGGGCAGACCCGCCCGGGCCGGTGTCAGATGCGCATATGGGAGGGTTCTTCCTGCCGGATGCTTTCAGCAATCCGCTCTACACGCAGTTCGCGCTGAAGGCTCTGCTTGCGGTGATGATCACCTACATCACCTATACGGCCCTCGATTGGTTTGCGATCCACACCGCCCTGATCACCTGTTTCATGGTAGCGCTTGGAACGACGGGCGAGACCATGCACAAGCTGGCACTGCGGCTGACGGGCTGCCTCCTTGGCGGCGCCGTGGCGATTGGCTCGACGATCTGGCTCGTGCCGCACATGACGGATATCGGCCAGCTCGCCTTTCTTGTCGGTGCGGTCAGCCTCATTGCGGCATGGATCTCCGTCGGCTCGGAGCGCATTTCCTATATCGGCTGGCAGATGGCGCTCTGCTTTTTTCTCGTCGTGCTGCACGGCTTCGGCCCGAGTCTGGATCTCAACGAGGCGCGGGATCGCATCATCGGCATCGTCTTCGGCAACATCGTCGTTTCGGTCGTTTTCTCGACGATCTGGCCGGTCAGCATCGGGCAGGGAATACGCAAGAGCCTTGCTACGAGCGGTGCCACGCTTGCCAATCTGTTAGCGCGTCGCGGCGGCCCCACCGGCGACTATGCCGACCTGATCAGCGGTGTCGCTGGCGCATTGCGCCAGAGTGAACTGCTGCGTTTCGAGCCTGCAAACGTGCGACGGGGAGACATCGATGCCCGGACGACGGAGCGCATTGCCCTCAGCCTGCAGGAACTGGCCGCCCCGATCGTCGAATTGCGCGAACACGACCGGGCCTTCGGTCCGTTGCGGGGCGCGCCGACGCCGCTGAAGCGCGCGGTTCTCGGCTATGAACACGCGGTGGCGCAATGGCTGAACGATCAGGCCGAGGGATTAGAGGCATGGCACAGGCCGAAGCCCAGTGCGGATCTGGCCCTGGCGCTTCGGCGGCTGAAAGCGCGTCTCGCCCGCGCCCGGAAGGCAAGCATACATGCCGGAGGTTTTCCCCGGCGAATTCGCGACGAGCTCGCCTGGAGGCTTGCACTCTACGAGAAGATCGAGACTGTGGTTCGGCGGCTGGCAGCGGGGGATGCCTTGGAATGATGGTTTCTGCGGGGGCGAGGTGGGTTTCGGTAGGGGTGATCGCCCTTTGCCGAAGCATGTGCCGTGCTGCCCGAGGCTCTCTTCTCCTTGGCGCATTGTCGATCCCGGCAGCCTGCACGTCCGCGGCACTCGATGATCTGGCGCCACCGAGCGCCGACCGGCCGGCCGTTTCGGGAACGGGCAACAAGGACGCCTCGAAGGTGAGTGCCGGCGCGCCGGATTTCTCTCTCGCGCCGAACCCTGAGATCCCGATTACGATCGCGACGCCGTCGATCGATCCGAAACACGATTACAGCTTGCCGGAACTGGTCGATATCGCCCAGCGAACCAATCCGATCACCCGTGCCGCCTGGCAGCGCGCCCGGCAGGCGGCGATTGCCGTCGGCATCACCGAAGCGGTGTACCTGCCTCTCCTGACGGCCGATGTACTCGCCGGTCTGGAGCAGACGTCGGCGACTGCGCCCGGCATCGGCGGTCCCATACCGATCGCCCCGGGCACACTGACGACAACTGGCGCGCAGTTCATACCATCCCTTACGGTCAAGTGGCTGCTTCTCGATTTCGGCGGGCGGGATGCGGGGAGAGAGGCGGCAACGCAATTGGCGTTTGCCGCAAACGTGACCTTCAACGGTACGCACCAGAAGCTGATCTTCGATGTTTCCAACGCCTATTTCGTCCTGACGGCGGCGCGTGTTCAGCTGAAGATCGCCCGCCAGACGGTGCAGAATGCCGAGCTTGTCCAGGCAGCCGCCAAGGCGCGCATGGGTCGTGGCATCGCCACATCGATCGAAGTCGCGCAGGCAAACCAGCAAGTGGCGCAGGCGCGCTTCAACCTGACCCAATCGCAAGGGCACGAGCGCAATGCCTATATGACGCTTCTCGAAGCGGTCGGGGTCTCGCCAACGCTCGAGATCCGCATCGCCGACGGCAGCAATCGTGCTCTGCCGAAGGCTGTGCCCGAGGACCTCAACCGGCTGATTGCGACATCGCTCCAGCGTCGCCCGGATGTGCAGGCGGCTTTTGCCCGCCTGCAGGCCGACAAGAACGGTATTGCGGCCGCCCGCGCGGAGTTCATGCCGAAGGTCGCGCTGGTGGGCAACGTGAACCGCAATATCGGCTCGCTCAGCGTCGAAGACACCCGCTTCGACCAGCGCTCGACGATCCGCGTCAACCAGCCGAACGCCAACCTGATGATCGGCCTGAGCTTCCCGATTTACGATGGCGGGCTGCGCGACGCGCGGTTGCAGTCGGCGATGGCGCAGGTCGGCGCTGCCGAGCAGGAGATGGCGCAGTTGCAAAACACTGCGGCGCGGGAAGTCGTCGTCGCCTATGATCTGCTGCGCACCAGCCTGGCCGGCTATGCGGCCGCAAGCGAGCTGACGACGGCCGCTCAGACGACCTACGATGCTGCGGTCGACTACTACAAGCAGGGCCTGGGCACGATCACCGATGTCAGCATCGCGCAGACGGCGTTGCTCCAGGCGAAAGTCGCAAAGGCGACCGCCTACAGCGACACGCTTGTCGCCGCGGCAAGCCTTGCTTTTGCAACGGGAACGTTGACGAACCGCAATGCGGTCAATCGCTTCTGACGGCCTGAGGCGACGGGTCGCCCAGTGCCGAACTCACCAGAGGTTCGACGACGCCTCGATCAACAGTCCATCGAATCCGCCGGCAAGAATGCCTGCAACGGCCGTCGTCCCGGCGTACGCGGCAAGAACGAGCAATCCCAGCATCGAGATAGCCGATCCGATCCGGATTGCCGAAGCGCTTTCGCTTTCAACGGTCAGTGAAATGGCTACCGGCGCGAACGATATCGGCCGTGGCGCACCTCGGAGGTTCTGGTTGGCAGCACGCAGGAGGCGGGGTGGCCGCGGATACTTCAGGCGGCTTTTTTCGCATATTCCGGGATAGGTTTCGCAAACTGAGCTTGGCATCTGACGTGTCCCTGATCAACTGGATTTAAAGCGATCTTAAGCGCTCCGTCCGCATTGGCCGTTCCCGGGGGAACTCCTAAGTTGAGGGCTTGTTGCCTTCGAGGAGCGGCCGATGTTTCGCGAGCGCCTGGCCAACAAATTCGGTGAAGGCGCTGACGCGGGCCGTGCGCCGCAGATCCTCGTGTGTGAGAAGCCAAAGCTCTCTCGTCATATCGGCGACCGGTGCGCCGATGCGGATGAGACCGGGCGTCGTGTCTCCGAGATAACAGGGCAGGGCCGCAAGACCGATGCCGGCCTTTGCCGCCTCGCGGGCCGTAACCAGCGAATCGCAACGCAAGACCGCGGGTGCCACGAGCGTCGCGCGCATCCATCGTGCCACGCTCGTGGACGCAAGCGCGTCACCAAGCCCGATCCAGTGCTCCCGTGCAATGTCCAGCGTGTCGGCTGTCAGCTCCCGCACATCGAGATAGGACGGCGCCGCATAGACGGCGAAAGCGACCTTCGCGATCCGGCGACCGACCAATGCATCCGGTGAATCGACCGCGGGGCGGATGGCAACGTCCGCGTCGCGATGCGAGAGGTTTGCGAGCGCATTCGAGGTGCTGACCTCGAGCAGGACGCCGGGATGGCGTTGACGGAAATCCGCCAGGATCGACGGCAGGATGGACGCCATCAGCGTATCCGTGGTCGTGATCCGCAGGCTACCCTCGAGCCGCAGATCCTGACCCGTCAAGCGGCGCTCGAGCTCCGTGACCGTTTCAGCCATCTGCCGGGCCACGGCCAGCAGCTCCTCGCCGCCGGCGGTGAGCATGTAGCCGGACGGGAGGCGGTCAAACAGCCGGACCCCGAGCTTCTGTTCGAACGACCCGACACGCCTTAACACTGTTGTGTGATTGACGCCAAGCGCCCGGGCAGCAGCAGCAAGGGAGTTCGCCTCTGCGACTGCCAGAACGAAGCGGAGGTCTTCCCAGTCGATACGGTGATGGCTGTGCATGATTGGGCAAACCTAAGACAGGTTGTTCATCGGATGAGCGAATTTGCACCGCTATCACCGCGTATTGTCAATCGCTTTGCGCAATCGAGCGCCACCGTCAAACGCCTTATTCGCTGTGGAACCGTCATTGAAGCGGCTGTGCAAATATGCAGACGCAGTAGGCGAAACGACAGATCGTTCTGCAACCAAGCACCATCTAAAGATGGTGTCACGATCGGATGGGCCGATCGGTGGAGCGACGCAAGATGATCCCATTCTTCAGCGATCTGGTGCCTGAGTCGAGTGATCACTCGACCGCCCCGCACCTTCCTCAGGTCCGGGCGCACCAGAGCGCGTCCACCTGATCAACCCTTCCTCCATTTTCAACTCATTCTCGTCAAGGAGGTCCCGTCATGGAGACCCTGTTCGTCCCATTGGCCTTGTTTGCGGGTGGTCTGCTCGCTGTCCAGGCGGGTGCCAACGCACAACTTTCCAAAGCTGTCGGATCGCCTTTTGCAGCGACCACACTTCAGCTCGCGATTGGTACCGGTCTGCTGCTTCTCGTCACCCTCCTGACGGGAACAATCGCCGCGCTTGGTGCAATTCCCGCGGTCAAGTGGTGGCATCTCGTCGGAGGCACCGCCTCAGCCGTCTATGTCGTCTCGACCATCGTTCTCTTCCCCCGCCTTGGCGCCGTCGTTTCCGTCGGATTGTTCATCGCCGGACAGATGCTCGCCTCCCTGACGCTCGATAGTTTCGGCTTGCTGGGCGTTCCGCCGACGGGACTGCGGGTCGGGGCCGCCGTTGGCACGCTCGTCGTGCTCCTCGGGGTTGCCATGGTGGTGTTCGGGCAAGGCGGAAAAGACAATGTTAAAGTCGACCGGCTTGGCTGGATTGCCCTTGCGCTGATGGCAGGGGCCGTGCTCCCGGTCCAGGGTGCCGTCAATGCGCTCCTGCGCCATGATCTCGGGGGTGCGCCGTTCGCGGTGGGTGCGATCTCGTTTCTCGTCGCCACGCTCGCCATGGCCGCGGTGATGCTTCTGGTGCTCGCCGGGCAAAAGACATCCCGTCCCAACATCACCGGCGTGCAGACGATGCCCTGGTGGGGTTGGCTCGGTGGTCTCGCCGGAGCGACCTATGTCACCACAGTCTTTACCGCAATCCCAGCGATTGGTGCGGCCGCGGCGGTTGGTCTCACCGTGGCCGGCCAGCAGGTCGCAAGCGTCTTCGTCGATCGCTATGGCTGGTTCCGTCTGCCGCAGAGGTCCGTGTCGGGGCTGCGCCTGGGCGGCGTGGTGCTGCTGTTGGCCGGTGTCGCCGTTATTAAACTCGTCTGAAGCCGCAACCGATCGCGATCTGCCGAACCCTGGAGAATTGCCATGTCATCCACATCGCTTGCCTGGATCTACCTCGTGCTATCCGGCGTTGCAGACGTCGCCTGGGCCGTCAGCACCAAGTTCTCGAACGGTTACAGCCGCCTGTCCTGGACGCTGGTCTCGATCGTTGCCCTGGTGATCTTTCTGTCCCTGCTCACCCAGGCGCTCAAGACGTTGCCGCTCGGAACAGCCTACGCGGTCTGGACCGGCATCGGCGCCGTCGGTTCCGTGCTCTGCGGTGTGCTGCTCTTTGGAGAAACCATCACAGTCTCGCGGGCAACCGCAATGCTGGTGATCGCCGGCGGTGTCATCGCGCTGAAGATCGTGCCGGCCTGAATTCCGGGCCGGAGGCGGCATTAAAACGTAGTTTCTTCAATATATTGATCGATGTTCCTTAACGGAGTTCTTAAGAACGTCAGCCGGCCGACCGGCATCGTGTATGGTACGGCGCCAGCATCTCGCAACGACAGTTCGCCGCCCCACTAGATAGGCAATCGCCTTTACAGAAGCGGCCGCGCAAGCATTTCGGCGCCGAGGACGAGCAGACTGATGAGGAACCAGCGCCGGAATACGGGCGGGTCGACACGGTTGCGAACGATTTGCCCCGCCCACATGCCGGCGAGCGCCGGCGCAATCGCGAGGCCGGAGAAGAGCAGATTGTCGGCCTCGAAAGCGCCCCGCCAGACGAGCCCGGCGGTGAGGGCGACTGTGGAGACGGTGAAGGAGAGGCCGAGCGCCTGCACCAGTTCGTCCCGTTCAAGACCTAGCGCCTGCAGATAGGGCACGGCCGGCATGACGAAGACGCCGGTTGCGCCCGTGACGATCCCGGTTGCCGCGCCGACCACGGGAGACAGCCACGGCTCCCACTTCGCCGGAACGCGAAGCTGGCGCGCAAAGAGCGTGAAGGCGGCGTAGAGAAGGAGGGCCGCACCAAGTGCGCCCGTCGTGAGCGCGGTGCTGCCACCGGCAAGCACCGAAGAACCGCTGAGCGTGCCAAGAACGACCGCCAGCATCATCGGCCAAAGCCGGAGCGCAAGCGCGCCGAAGCTCGGGCCCGCGAGAAGCTGCCAGACATTTGTCACGAAGGACGGGGCAATCAACAGGCTGGCGGCCGCAAGTGGAGAGATGAGCGTACCGAGCACGCCCATCGCCAGGGTCGGCAACCCCATGCCGGTGACGCCCTTGAGGATGCCGGCGGCGAAGAAAGTTGCGGCAATCGCAACGACGAGGGACGGAGCAAGATCGAGCATGCCATCGGCATAGCGTATACCCGCATCGGCACAATGCGGATCATCCGCAGTCAGACTTCGGCTGGTCCGAAGGCTGTTTTTCCGTTAGCCTCCTTTGCATGCGTTTCGATCTTATCGACCTTCGTCTGTTTCTTGCCGTGGTGGATGCCGGCAGCATGACCCATGGTGCTGCGGATGCCGGGCTTTCGTTGCCGGCGGCAAGTGAACGTCTGCGCGACATGGAGATGATCGGCAAAGTCAAACTGCTCGAACGTGGTCGCCGCGGGGTGCGGCCGACACCGGCCGGAGAAGCGCTCGCGCATCACGCCCGGCTGATCCTGCGCCAGATGGCGCGGATGCGCGGCGAGCTTGGTGAACACGCCGATGGCCTTCGAGCAACAATCCGGCTTGCGGTGAACACCGCCGCACTCACAGAGTTTCTGCCACAGCGGCTCGGCGCCTGGATGACGGCGCATCCGCGGATCGACGTCGATCTGAAGGAACGGCAAAGCATCGAGATTGCGAGAGCAGTCGCCGCCGACCTCGTGGAGATCGGCATTCTTTCGGACGCGGTCGATACTGGCGGCCTGCAACTGCGTCCCTTTGCCGTCGACCGGCTCGTCGTCGTCATCCCACGCGATCACGTATTCGCGGCACGCAGGCGGGCACTCTTCGCCGACATTGCGGACCAGCCTTTCGTCGGCCTGGCCGATGGCGCATTGCAGAGCCATATCGATGCACAAGCACGGAGATTGGGTTTGACGCTGAAGATGCGCTCGCGCATGCGTAGCTTCGAAGGCATGTGTCACATGGTTTCGGCGGGTGTCGGCCTTGCCATCATGCCGGAGACGGCGGCACGGCGCGGCGGCAGATCTGCCAAGACCGCGTTCGTGCGCCTTGCTGATGACTGGGCGACGCGGCGGCTGTGCGTCTGCGTGCGCGCGGAAGAGGAACTGTCCCCGCCGGCGCGAGACCTGTTCGAGCATCTGGGCTCGAGCGGTTCGCATTGACCTTAGAAGCGCGCCGGTAGCCTCACGCGCTCCCTTCCATGCGTTTGGCGTCGTCGCGCGAAGGCGGCCTTTGATCGCAAAAATTGATTTTCCCTTGGAACTCTTCGCGCCTTTGGCGGTTGGGCTCCCATAGGGATATCGTTCGGCCCGATCCTTGCCGGGCCTATAGCGTGAGAAGGAGATGGAGCATGATACTTTTCCGAACAGGACAGGACACGCCCCGGACGCCCACCTTCTCTCAGACGGACCGCCCGTGCGTTCCCACGCAGGAGACACCATGCCGGACCTCTTCTGCAGGCAGCGGGGCATCATCATGATCGGAAAATCGATGCCGGCCTATGTGATCGATCTCGCCTTCGTCGAACGGATGCTGGAGATGGCGGAACGGCGTATCGCCGAGCCCACGTCGAGCGAAGCTCTCTACCGAGAGATCGCCGACGAACTTGAGCGAACCGAAGGGGATCCGAAGATGGCGCGCATCCTGCTCGTCACCTTTACCAATTCCTACGCCGCGCACGTCACAAGCGGCGATCGCCTCCGAAAGCTGAGAATTGAAGCCGAATGGGGGTCTTTCTTGCGCCGAAGGTGGCTTTGAGGCCGCGAACAGAGCGCGTCCACGACAGGCGTCCTGAAACGCGGCAGTCGAGCTTAGCAGAGCAACAGGAATACGGGCATCAGCGCGACCAGATAGGCGAGACCGTCGGCCGCCAGGCGATCGCGGAGGTTATACGCAGCGAAGGAGTTGCCCGATAGGCGTCCATTATTGTTCATTTTTATTCTTCCTGGGTCGTTGTTGTCGAGCCCGCCGGGAGGAGAGGCCGGGCTCGTCGCATATGGGAGAGAAGTCGGTCGGGATCAACGAAGAGCGCCAGGCAAAGCAGCGCCCCACTCGAAATTCCGACGTTAACCGCTTGCTGATCTTCCAACGCGGTGCTTGAGGAGCCGGGTGTTAGCAGGGTTTCGACCCTATGCAATCCTTTGCCGGTCACGTCCTTGCACGTTTGCGTGAGCCCTGCGGTTTGCGTCTGGAAACCAGGTGCGCCCTAGCCGGCAAACCTGACGATTATTTGCACTTGCGCTCACTTCGCCAGGCCGATCGGATTTGCCTTCGGACGGGAGGCATCGCACGTGGCCATCTGGCTTCCCGACATGACCGCGTGCGATGGTTATGGTTCGTTTAGGCTCGCTGTTCCAGCGACGCCCCTTCAGGGATTCGGCCTTTTTCCCGCCGGATCGCCAACTTCCGCACCAGGACATAGAACACCGGTGTCAATACGAGGCCGAACAAGGTAACGCCGAGCATGCCGGCAAAGACGGCGATGCCCATGACGTGGCGCATCTCTGCGCCAGCGCCTTTAGCAATCACCAGCGGAACGACGCCTGCGATAAAGGCAAGCGACGTCATCAGGATCGGTCTGAGCCGAAGGCGGGCCGCCTCAAGCACGGCGGACAGAGGATCGGCGCCTTCATCCTCTTTCGCTCGCGCGAACTCGACGATCAGGATCGCGTTCTTGGCCGCGAGCCCCACGAGAACGACAAAGCCGATCTGCGTGAAGATGTTGTTGTCGCCGCCGGTAAACCAGACGCCTGCGATTGCGGAAAGCAGCGCCATCGGCGCGATCAGCAACACGGCGAAGGGCAAAGACCAGCTGTTGTACTGGGCGGCGAGAATGAGAAACGCCAGCAGGACAGACAGAGGGAAAATGTACATCGCGGTGTTTCCGGCCTGCTTTTCCTGATAGGCGAGCTCCGTCCATTCGAAGGTCATGCCGGGTGGCAGCGTCTCCGCCGCGATCCGTTCTATGGCCGCGGTTGCTTGGCCGAACGAATAGCCGGGCGCCGGACCGCCGCTGATATCGGCCGACGGGAAGCTGTTGTAATGCATGACGCGATCCGGTCCCGAACTGTGCTTGACCGTCAACAGCGCCGACAAAGGCATCATCGCGCCCGCCGCGTTGCGCACCTTCAGCCGGCCAATGTCTTCCGGCTGCATGCGGAATGGCGCGTCTGCCTGGACCACCACGCGATAGGTCCGGCCGAAGCGGTTGAAATCGTTGGCGTAGAGAGAACCGAGGTTGACCTGCAGCGTTTCGAAGATGGTGTTGAGCGGCACTCCTTGAGACTTGGCTTTCACCCGGTCGATGTCCACCTGCACCTGCGGCGCATTCACCTGAAAGCTTGCAAGCATTCCGGCAAGCTCCGGCGTCTGCATCGCCTTGCCCATAATCGCGCCCTGCGCTTCGGCAAGCGCCGCAAAGCCGAGCCCGGCCCTGTCCTCGACCTGGAACTTGAAACCGCCGGTCGTACCGAGACCCGGGACGGGCGGCGGCGGGAAGATGCCGGCAAAGCCGTCGGGTATCTGGCTGAATTTGCCCATCAGTCGACCTGCGATCGCGAATGCGGACAAGGACGGATCCTTGCGCTCGTCGAAGGGCTTCAGCATCGTGAAGATGACGGCGGCATTGGGAATATTGACCATGCCGTTGACCGAAAGCCCCGGAAAAGCGACGACGCTTTCGACGCCCGGTTCCGCGAGGGCTATCTCCGACATCTTCTTGACGACCGCCTCGGTTCGGTCGAGCGAGGCTCCTGTCGGCAATTGGGCGATGCCGACCAGGTAGTATTTGTCCTGCGCCGGGACAAAGCCGTTCGGCACGGTGTGGAAGCCCAGCCATGTCGTGGCGACCAGGCCAGCGTAGACGAGAAGGACGAGCGCGCTGAACCTGACGGCACGGCGGACGGACCAGACATAGGCGTTCGAAGCGCGCTCGAAGAACCGGTTGAAGAGCCGGAAGAACCAGCCGAACAGGCCGTCTATCACGCGCGTCAGGAGATCGCGCTTCACCTCGCCGTGGTGCGGCTTCAGAAGCACGCCGGCTAGCGCCGGGGAAAGCGTCAGGGAGTTGACCGCGGACAGGATCGTCGAGATTGCGATCGTCAAGGCGAACTGACGATAGAACTCGCCTTGCAGGCCGGATAGGAACGCTGACGGAATGAACACGGCCGAGAGCACGGACGTGATCGCAATGATCGGCCCGGTCACCTCGTCCATGGCCTTGCGCGCCGCTTCCTTCGGCGTTTCGCCAAGCGCGATGTGACGCTCGACGTTTTCGACGACGACGATCGCGTCGTCGACCACGATCCCGATCGAGAGGACCAGGCCGAACAGCGACAGCGTGTTGAGCGAAAAGCCGAACATGTACATCAGCGCGAATGTGCCGACCAAGGAGATCGGCACGGCAACCAGCGGGATGATCGACGCGCGCCAGGTCTGAAGAAAAAGCACGACCACGATGACGACCAGCACGATCGCTTCAAGTAGCGTCATCACCACGGCCTCCAGCGAGGCCTTCACGAAGACGGTGGGATCGTAGGCGATGCGATACTCTATGCCCTCAGGAAAGCCTTTCTGCAGGTCTTCCATCGTGGCGCGAATGGAACTCGCCACGTCGAGCGCGTTGGCGCCGGGGCTTTGGATGATCTGCAGCGCCAGCGCCGGCTTGCCGTCAAGAAGACTGCGCAGCGCATAGGAGTCGGCGCCCAACTCGATGCGGGCAATGTCGCGCAGCCGGGTGACCTGGCCATCGGCGCCGGTCTTGACGACGATGGCGCCGAACTGCTCTTCGTTGGATAGCCTGCCGAGCGTGTTGACCGTGACCTGCAGCGCTGCCGAGGCATCCGGTTGCTGGCCGACGGAGCCGGCGGCCACCTGAGCGTTCTGCTCCTGGATTGCAGCAACCACGTCGGAAGCGGTCAATCCGCGCGCCGCGACCTTGGCCGGATCGAGCCAGACCCGCATGGAGTATTCGCCGGCTCCCCAGACGAGCACGTCACCCACACCCGACAGGCGCGCGAGCTGGTCGCGGACCTGCAGCGTCGCGAAGTTCGATAGGTAGAGAGGATCGTAGCGGTCATCGGGCGAAACCAGATGCACGACCATCAGGATATCGGGCGAGGTCTTCTGCGTCACGACACCGATGCGCTGAACTTCCTGCGGCAGACGCGGAAGCGCGCGCGAAACCCGGTTCTGAACCTGGATCTGCGCCATGTCGGGATCGGTGCCCTGCTGAAAGGTCACCGTCAGCGTCATGCGCCCGTCGGTTGCGGCCTGCGAGCCCATGTAGAGCATGTTCTCGACGCCATTGATCACCTGCTCCAGCGGAGCCGCAACCGTTTCGGCGATCACTTCGGGGCTGGCACCCGGATAGCTTGCGGTCACCTGCACGGTCGGCGGCGTCACCTGGGGATATTCGCTGAGCGGCAGCTTTAGGAGGGTCAGGCCACCGCCGATCAGCATCAATACGGAGAGAACGACCGCAAAGATGGGGCGGTCGACGAAAAAGCGTGGAATGTTCATCGACGCGCCTCCTGCGAAGCGGCGGCCGCTAAGTCACCTTTGGCCGCCTCGCCCGACACCATCGAAACCGTCTGCGGGTCAACCTCCATACCAGGGCGCACGAGGCCCTTGAGAATGATCTTCTCACCCGGCCTGAGACCGCTTGCGACAACACGCAAGCCGTCGATCATCGGACCGAGTTCGATCGGCCGGTACTCGGCCTTGTTCCCCGAGCCCAGCGTCAGCACATAGCGGCGACCCTGGTCGGTACCGATCGCCTGATCGTCGATCAGAACGGTGCGGGCTGGCTGGGCCGTCACAAGGTTCACCCGAGCAAAGAGACCCGGGGCCAGCAGTCCATCCGGATTCCGGACGATCGCGCGGGCCCGGATCGTGCCGGTGCTGCGTTCGACCTGGTTGCTGATGAAGTCGAGCACGCCGGCATGGGGGAAACCGGCATCCGTCATGAGGCCAATCCCGACCGGCAGCTTCTCGGTTCCGCCTTCTCCCGTGTCAGGACGCGCTCGCCCGCCAAAATCGAGAAACGTCGCTTCGTCGATGTCGAAGTAGACGTAGAGCGGGTCCGTGGAGACGATGGTGGTGAGGAGCGTGGCGGCACCCGCATTGCCGCCTGAAACAAGGTTGCCCTCGGTCACCCGGACACGATCGACCCGCCCGCCAATCGGGGCTGCGACGCGCGTGAAGGAGAGATCAAGCTCTGCCGCAGCCACTGCCGCTTTGGCAATTTCGACCTCGGCCTGCCGTTGGCGGCGCAAAGCCTCGGCATCGTCATAGGTCTTGCGCGACACGGTCCCGTTCGGAGCCAGGGATTTGGCGCGGCGGAACGCGATGTCGGCGTGATCGAGAAGAACGATCGCCTGTTTCAAGCGCGCCTTGGCGGCGTCCAGGGCGACTTGGAACGGTCGCGGATCGATCTGGAACAGGACCTGTTCCGGTTTGACGAGAGCGCCTTCGGGAACACTCACCCTGTCGATGGCGCCGCCGACACGCGGACGCAGTTCAACGGATTTTGCCGCCTCGAAGTGGCCCGTGAACTCTACGGCTGGCGCGACCTCTCGCGTGATGACCTCGGCGACCGGAACCTTGGGCATGGGCGCACCCGTGGTTCCGGTCGCCGCGACTGCCTCCGACGCACTGGTCGAGGAGGCAAGCCCAAGAAGCCGACTGGCGAAGGTTCCCATTCCATCGCCGTCGGCAAGCGCAAGCCCTCCAACGGTTGCGATACCGGCTAGGAACAGGGCGGCGGCCTTTTTACTCATTCTCGTTCACCTTCATTTTGTTCACGCTTGCGGCCGGGGCGGCCACGGCAGCGATCAGTTCTTCGCGAAGGTGCGGTTTCCAACGATGGAAAGGTCAAGACCTCCTGAAACTTCTTTCGCTCACCCTGATACGAATGGTCAGGTTCTGCCGGGAAGAGATTGGAAAAACTGGATTTTCGTCTTGTGTATTCCCCGCGGCTGGCACTCAGGCGGGGGAGCCGCCGAACACGACTGAGCTGTGCTCTTTGCTGGGGCGCCACGCCACCGTCATTCGTGTAGTCGCGCCGAGGGTCCCACTAGGCGATCGGTCCAGGTTCGCCGTCGCATTCCAATCTCCGAAACTGAGAACGTCGGCGGTGATCCGATACCCCTTGACCTTACCAGCGCTGGAAGCCGCAGCCTGAGGGCATTTTCGCTTGCCGCCGTCAGGAACCGGCCCGCGAGAGAATTCGAACTCTGTGAGGAAACATTTGATATGACCGTCAAACGCATAGACATACGATCGGCACGAACAAACCTCGAAGTGCACGCCGACCAGACCATTCTCGATGCTGCGCTCGCCGCCAAGCTTCCTTACCCCCATGGCTGCAGATCCGGGCGGTGCGGCGCTTGCAAGTCTCGGCTGATCGAAGGCGAGGTGGAGCTTCTCCAGCATTCGCCCTTCGCCCTCACCGATGAGGAGAAAGCCGGCGGTCTCATCCTTGCCTGCCGGGCGCTTCCGGTAACGGACACCGCCGTGGCATGGCTTGGAGACGGCGAAGAAGATGCCGTCCAAACGCCCCAACGGCTAAGCGGCATCGTTACGCATCTGGAGGACCTCACCCACGACATCAAGCTGGTGCGCATCGATGCGGAAGATGGGGGCAGCTCTCGTTTCGTCGCTGGACAATATGCGCAGGTCACTTTCGACGGGGTCCCCGCCCGCAGCTATTCCATGGCCAACCGGCATGGCGACGGCCGGGTGGAGTTCCACATTCGCCACGTGGTCGGCGGAGCGACCTCGCAATATGTGCACGGCGCTCTGAAGGCCGGGGACAAGGTGACGCTCGAATACCCGATGGGATCCTCCTATCTGCGGGAGAACCACTCCGGCCCGATCCTGTGCATCGCCGGCGGTTCCGGCCTCGCCCCCATCAAATCGATCGTCGAAACCGCCCTTGCCCACGGCCTGAAGCAGCCGATCCATCTCTACTTCGGCGCACGCAGCGAGCTCGATCTCTACCTCGTCGATCATTTTCGCGCGCTCGCCGAGTGGCACGCCAATCTCGTCTTCCAGGCCGTGTTGTCGGAGGCGGATTCGGCAGGATACCGCCGTGGATTCGTGACGGAGGCAGTGGCCGAGGATCTGTCTGACCTCGACGGATGGAAAGCCTATGTCGCCGGCCCGCCGCCGATGGTGGATGCGGCAATGGAGGTTGCGTTTGCGCGCGGCCTGAACCGCTCAGACATGCATGCCGACGTGTTTTTCACGCCCGAGCCGGTGGAATAGCCGCTCTCGGGCGCAAAATCGGCGGCGCAACTGCTTCATCTCAGCCTGGCGGAAGCTCAGCGAAACTGGGCGCCCGTCAGTTCCTCCATCTGCGGCCTTCGGATCCTGACCTTGTCGACGTTGCGGCCATCCAAGGCGACGACTTCATAGGTCAGGCCACCAAAGCTGACGCTTTCGCCCTGGTTCGGCAGGTGTCCGAGGCGCCAAAGAACGAGGCCTGCCAGTGTGGAGTAGCGGTCGGCCTCATCCACGAGATCGACCTCCAGCAGTTTTGAGACATGCCGGATATCGATCCACCCGTCGACGAGCAGCGCTCCGTCTTCCTCGCGCTCGACCGTCAACTGATCATCATCATCGTCGGCAAAGTCGCCGGCGATGGCTTCGAGCAGGTCTGTTGGTGTCACCAGGCCTTCCATCGAGCCATATTCGTCAAGGACGATCGCGACCTGAAGGGGAGACTGGCGCAACTGCTCAAGCAGGCGCAGCGCGCTGACGGTTTCATGCACGACCAAGGGCTGGCGAAGCGATCGGCTGAAGTCGATCTTGCCGGTCTCGAGCAGGTCTCTCAACAGGTCTTTCGCCAGCGCGACGCCCAGGAACTCATCGAGATTGCCGCGTCCGATCGGGAAGCGCGAATGACCTGTTTCGATGATTTTGCGGCGCAACTCGTCGTCACTCTCCTCGATATCCAGCCACTCGACATCAAGCCTCGGGGTCATGACCGATTTTGCCGGGCGCTCTGCAAGTGTCAGTACGCCTTCGATCATCTCGTGCTCCACCGGCGTGAACAGTTCGTCCTCCGTCGCCCGCTCCGCGATGACATCGGCCGTTTCGCCGAGCGACGTCTCGCTCTTGCGTCGACCGAGGAGGGAGAGAACGGCATTTGCCGTACGCTCGCGCAAGTCACCCGTCGTCATGAAGCGTTCGCGGTTGCGGCGTCCGATCTGGTTGAAGGCCTCGATCAGCACCGAGAAACCGATCGCCGCATAGAGGTAGCCCTTGGGGATATGGAAACCGAACCCTTCGACGATCAAGGAGAAGCCGATCATCATCAGGAAGCCGAGGCAGAGGATGACGACGGTCGGGTGTTTCGACACGAAGGCCATCAGTGGTTTGGACGCAAGCAGCATCACGCCGACGGCGACAATGACCGCGACCATCATCACGGAGAGATGCTGAACCATCCCGACGGCGGTGATGACGCTGTCCAGCGAGAAGACGGCATCGAGGACGACGATCTGCACGAGGACCTGCCAGAAGACCGCATGCTCCACCTTGCCTTCCTTGTGACCGGCATGGCCCTCGAGGCGCTCGTGCAGCTCCATCGTCCCCTTGAACAGAAGGAACAGGCCGCCGAACAGAAGGATCAGGTCGCGGCCGGAGATCTCAGCGCCGAGCACTGTGAACAACGGAGTGGTCAGCGTCACGATCCAGGCGATCGAGGCAAGCAGGACGAGACGCATGCCCAGCGCCAGTCCGAGGCCGATCAGTCGGGCTCTTTCCCGTTGATGCTCTGGAAGCTTATCCGCGAGGATGGCGATGAAGACGAGGTTGTCGATACCGAGCACGATCTCGAGAACGATGAGGGTGGCGAGACCCGCCCAGGCGGCCGGATCAGACATCCATTCGAACATCATTGGGTTTAAAGGCCAGCCCTCAAGGCAAGGCCAATCCTTCTATTGTTGATGGGAAAAGAAAAAGCGTCGCCCGCCCGTCTGGTCGACGGTTGCGGACGCAAAGTAGGTGACCGCGAAACCGCTTCAGCGGAGCCGCGCTTGTAGGGTCTGATGAACGTTGGTCAGGGTCGGCGTCGTCAGGCATGCCGCGTGGTCCGCCTTGTCGGATAGGCCATGGAGCGGGCGGCAAACAGCAAGCCGAACTCCGCCCATCCTGCGCGACCGACAAGGTGGCGGGTCGTCGTGACCGGATGGGGGACAGGCGGTGGGCTTGGTGCAGCTGGGATCATGAGAAAGGGTTGGCTCTGAGGGAAGGCTGGCTTCCGGGGGAGGGGATGGTCCCCGGAAGCCAAAAGCGGCGTCAAATATCTTCGTCGCCGCCGAAATCCATGTCGTCAACGGGCGCTTCCGGCTCCGGGGCAGGGGCGGCTGGTTGAGCGGCCTGGGCCTCGTTACCACCCAACATGCCCGCAATCGCATTGCCGAGCAGGACGCCACCGGCGACGCCCATTGCGGTCTGCGCGGCGCCCGCGAGGAAGCCGCCGCCGGTGCGCTGTTGCATCGGCTGGCCGTAAGCCTGGCTCTGGTTGCCCCATGGCGAGCTCGGGGCCGCACGGCCATACCCGGCCTGTTGTGGCGCCGGGCGCTGAGGAGCAGCGTTGCTGCCGAACATCGAGGAGAAGAAGCCGCCGCGCTGCTGGCTTTGTGCGGTGTGCGCTTCCAGTTCTTCGATACGGCGTTGAGCCGCCTCCAGTGCCTGTTCCTGTACGACGATCGTCTGCGCCATGTAATAGGGCGCGCCCGGCTGCTGGCCTATCCGCTCTTGAATGAAGCGGTCGGCTTCCGCGTCGCGCGGAGCGGATTGGCGCTCCGCCTGGGCGAGCTTGGAGAACAGGCCGTCTATGGCCTGCTGATCATTGCGATCCATAAGATATGTCCTTGATACCGGCGACTGTTACTCTTCGCGCTGGCCGGTGAAATTCAGCAGCAGCTGGAAGATGTTGACGAAGTTCAGGTAGAGCGAGAGAGCGCCGAAGACTGCCAGCTTCTGCTGGGATTCCTGGTCGAAGTTGTCGGCATACTGCTCCTTGATGTTCTGCGTGTCCCAGGCGGTCAGACCGACGAAGACGACGATGCCGATCACCGAGACGGCAAACTGAAGGGCGCTGGAACCGAGGAAGATGTTGACGATCGAGGCGATCATCACGCCGATCAGACCCATGATCATGAACGAACCGAACTTCGCGAGGTCCCGTTTCGTCACATAGCCGTAGAGGCTCGTCGCTCCGAACATGGTAGCGGCGATGAAGAATGTGCGGGCGATGCTGGCGCCGGTGAAGACCAGGAAGACCGAAGCGAGCGACAGGCCCATAACGGCGCAGAAGGCCCAGAAGGTCATCTGTGCCGAGGATGCCGACATCGAATGCATCTTGAAGGAAAAGAAGAAGACGAAGGCGAGCGGCGCCAGCATCACCACCCATTTCAGCGGCGTGGAGAAGATCGGCACGTAAAGCGCCGGCGTGGTGCCGACGATGAAGGCGACAAGGCCCGTCACGACGAGGCCGAGGCCCATATAGTTGAAGACGCGCAGCATGTGCTGGCGAAGGCCCTCGTCGAGGGCGGCGGCCGAAGCCTGACTCATGCCGCCGAAGCGGTTCTGGTTCTGATACATGAAGGTTTCCTCAGTAAAGTGAGTTCTTGAGAAGCTCGGCCTCGTCGCTGAGGCCGATGCCCGGCGTGCTTGAAACGACGGCATAGGCAACCTCGCCGACCTGCCACCAGGCAGCCTCGGCATTGGAAAGGTTGAGGTCCTTCACGGGTTCGACCGCGAAACGACCGGGCCTGCCGGCGAAAAGTGAAATGACCGTGCCCGCGTCGGTCTTGACGCTCATCTCGACGCTGGGTCCGAATTCCGAGGGGAACACCTGGACATCGACGACGTTCCAGCCCTTCGGGAGCTCCGGCATGACGATGGCGGTCGCGGCACGAATATCGTCCCGGTCATAGGTCTGAACCTCAGGCTGCGATGGCATTCCAGCCCTGACGAGCGAGGTCTGATGGGCGCGGATGGCGTGCTCCACGAAAGCCGGCGGATGGGCCGAGGCATTGACTTCGCTCGGGCCGACCGCCGAATGGGCAATCCACCCGACCGACACCATTAAGCCGACCGCCGCAACCTTTTGCAGCGCGTTCCAAACGCGCGCATTCGCAAGCCCAGAAGAAAGGCGCCGGGCCGCCTCGCGCGTCTCTGGACGACCGGCAACGACATCCGACGTCATCGCCAGTTTGAGCGTGGTGCGCATGCCGAGGTCGGCCATGACGCGCGCCGCCGCATCCGGATTCCTGGCAAGCCAGGTCTCGACCCGCAGCCTACCGGTCGCGTCGAGCTGATTGTCGATGTAGGCGTCGAGATCGCCATCGGTAATCGTATCGACGTCAGTCATTGTCGCCTCCGACAAGCTTCAGATGGTTAGGCTTCCTCCGTCCGCTTTCGAAATCTCTGAGCGCTGCTCGTGCACGGGAGACGCGCGACATCAAGGTCCCGACGGGGATGTCGAGTATGTCGGCGGCCTCCTGGTAGGAGAGATCTTCGACAGCAACCAGATGTAGGGCTTCGCGCTGCTCCTCCGGCAGCAGCATGAACGCCTCGCGAACCTGAGCGAGCCGGACGCTGTGTTCCTGGTGGGCCGGGTAGGACGATACGGCTTCCTGCGCCGTCTGGCTGTCACGCTGGCCGCGCGATATGACCGATCGTACGCGGTCGATATGGGCGTTGCGAACGATGGCGAAAAGCCAGTTTCGAAGGTTCGCTCCCGACCGGAACGTCGAGCGCCGCTCGTAGGCTCTCACCAAGGCATCATGAACGAGATCTTCTGCGTCAGGCGAATTGCGCGCAAGCGAACGCGCATAGCGCCGCAGCGCGGCCAGCTGCCCAATAACGTCGAAAGCGCCTTTTTTCGATTCCATACCCGCATATACGGAGCCGATGCGATTTCTCATCCATCGTCGACAAAAAAATATTATCCATCCGGATGCAGCAGTTTCGGAGCGCATGCCCGCTGGCATCACCGAAGCGCGCCCGCGCTGGCTATAGGGGCGGCGAGCCGCACCCGCGCGCGCTATGCGCCCGCAGCAAACGCTTCGAGGGTCGCGGCAAGCAGCATACGGGCACCTTCGATGGAATGCGCGGGCTCGACATATTCCGCTTCGTTGTGGCTAAGCCCATCGCGGCAAGGCACGAAGATCATGGCTGCCGGCGCGACACGACTGACGAACAAGGCATCGTGGAAGGCGCCGGAGAGCATACGCCTGGTTGTCAGTCCGAGCGATGCGGCAGCGCGATCGAGGCAGGTGAGCAGGTCGTCTGAAAAGAGGGCGGGCGGCATGTCGAAGATTTGCCGCGTTGTGCTCTGGCAACCGTTGGCTTTAGAGGCGTTGTCACATGCCTGCCGGACCCGCTCTTCCAGGTCGTCGATGGCGTTGGTCTCCGGGTGGCGCAGATCGACGGTAAACGTGACCGACCCCGGAATCGAGTTCACCGAACCTGGTTCGACTGCCAAGCGGCCGACGGTGAAGCGTGCGCGCCGGTCGCCCGGCATGGCGCTCTTATACAGTGGTTCAAGCGCGGCAACGGCCGCGGCCATCGGGTCGCGACGGAATTCGAGCGCCGTCGTGCCCGCATGCGCTGCCTGCCCATCAATCCTGACCTCCAGCCACCGCGTGCCCTGGATGCCATAGACGATGCCAACCGGTATGTTCTCCCGTTCGAGCGACGGGCCCTGTTCGATATGAAGCTCAAGGTAGCCGGAGATCGGGAAGCCGAGCGGGCGCATTTCGGCTTCCGGCAGGGCTTTCAGTGTTGCCTCCAACTCATCGACGAACAACGCTCCGTCGCGGCCGCGAAGATCGGACCAGGCCTCGGGGATGGCACCGGCGGCAAAAGCCATCGATCCCATCGTGCCGGGGGCAAAGCGGCTTCCTTCCTCGTTCGTCCAGGCAACGACCTCAAGCGGAAAATCAGTCTCGATGTCGGCATCTTCGAGACTTTCCATCACCTCAAAGGCCGCCAGGGTGCCGAGCGCTCCGTCAAAGCGCCCGCCGGTCGGCTGGCTGTCGAGGTGGCTGCCGATCACGAACGGCGGCCTTTGAGGAAAAAGGCCCTCCCGCCGGATGAACAGGTTTGCCATCGGATCCTGGAAGACGCGGAAACCGCGCGCAAGCGCGAGTTCCGCTAGCAGCCGGCGGGAGCCCCGATCTTCCACCGACAAAGCCTGCCGGTTGACGCCCCCGGCCGGCGTCCCGCCGATTTTTGCGAAATCATCAAGACGCTTGAGCAGGCGCTTGCCGTCCACTGTGGTGCGAGAGGTCATGGTCGTTCCCAAATGTCGCCTTGATCAGACGTAGGCTGCGTCATGAAAGGCGATTTCAAGTTGCTGCGCTCGCCCGAAGATAGCGCTCAGGCGCTTGCGCTCGGAAGCCTCGAGCGCGTCGCCGGCTACGTCGAGTTCTTTTTTCAGCCACTTCGCCTGAGCCGCAAACTCATCATCGGCGTGCATTTCGACCCATTCCTTCAAATGTGGATCGGCAAACGATGAACGGGCGGCCCTTTTCGACCAGGTCCAGTACATCCACTCGGCCGCAAACATGGCAGCGACGGTATCGAGGAAACCGCCGTTGCGGGCGATGTCCAGCATACCCGTTCGGAAAGCTTCGACCTCGGCAACATTGAGATCATAGGTGCCGGGATCGATATTGCGTTCGGCAAAAATCCGTTCGAAGTAGGCGATCTGCTGGTTGGCGAGCGCATCCAGAACGGCAATCAGCCAGCGCTTCTGTTCGATCGTCTCGGCCTTCGCCGCCGCAAAGGCGAAGATCGAGATCGCGGTTTCGACGAAGGCCCCCTCATAGACGAGATAGCGTTCGAAAACCTGCGGGGACAGGCGCTCCATCACGATGTCCTCGACGAAGCGATGGTTCACCATGGCTTCGAAGACGGTGGCGTTTTCCCGCAGGATCTGTTCCGAAAGCGTTTCAGCCGCCATTATCACGCCTCCAGCGCGGGTTCGGCAGCGGCACGGAAAGCCTTAACCCGCTCGATATCGACCGGGTTCCACCAGACCCCGCCTTGCTTCAGAGACGAGGCGACGATCACGCCGTTGGTGCGCCTGAGGATTTCGACGATGTTGTCCTTGGTCACGCCCGAGCCGACCAGAAGCGGCAGGTGCGTCGCCGAGCCGATCTCCTCGATCTCCTCGATGGTTGCCGTATTGCCGGTGCGCTGACCGGTGGCGATCACACCGTCGGCGTCGAAGAAGGCGAGGTCGCGCGTCAGTTCCTGGATCGAGCGATCGGCCACGATGGCGTGGGCACCGTGCTTCACATGGCTGTCGGCAAAGACCTTGATGTGCTCGGCACGCAGCAATGAGCGGTAGCGCATCGCTTCAGCGGCCCGCCCCTCCATGAAGCCTTCGTTGGCGACATAGGCGTTGGCCCACTGGTTGACACGAATGAACTTGGCGCCGCCCGCCATGGCGATGGCAAAGGCCGGGATCGGCGCATTGGCAAGGACGTTGATGCCGAGCGGCACACCTGTCGCCCGTGCGATCCGGTCGGTGACGACCGACATGAAGGCTGCCGTTTCGTGGCCGATATCTTCCGGCTTGGAGAACGGCACGTCGCCATGATTTTCGATCATCAGGCCATGCAGGCCACCCTCGACCAACGCCTCGGCGTCACGCATGCAGGCATCGTAGATAACAGACATATCGGCACCCCGATAGCGCGGCGCACCGGGGAAGGCCGGGCAATGGATCATGCCGATCAGAACCTTGTCAGTCCCAAATATTTCCCTTATGGCGCTTGTGGACTTGTCAGATATTTCCTGCATTTCTCTCCCTTTCGAAGGTATGTTCATGCACGCTTACGTAATCGGTAATGTGACGGTGGACGAGACCATCGCCGTGTCGGAAATGCCGGCCGCGGGCGCATC